>Ga0209700_100029_pt1 | contig 214607 bp, 224 predicted proteins | sample SiratroredBW_FD_187528 | JGI IMG/M metagenome (GOLD analysis project Ga0209700, IMG submission 187528) | Root nodule microbial communities of legume samples collected from California, USA - Siratro red BW (SPAdes) (version 2) | ecosystem: Host-associated > Plants > Roots > Nodule | place: USA... | reverse complement strand
CTTCGCAATATCCAGACCGATCGTCGAAATTGACTGCATAGGCTGCTCCTCCGAATCGTGGGAGCCTCAAAAACGGCGCCCATACCTTGGCACTCTCGTGCCGGTGGAGGAGCCGTCCACAGCATCAAAAACGCAATCCCGCACTCCTCTGCAGCTCGCTTCGCATGCCGCAACGTGCTTTCAAGAAATACGACATAGCAGTTGACTCTTTCTGAATACACTTCCCCGTGGCGCGGACTTGATGATGCGCCTAAATGGTTTGCGATGCGCAATACGGAGCGGCGCGATGTCGCCGCGGGGAGGCAACATGGGCAACGCCCTTGTTGTACACGCGAAACGTCTGCCTCAGTCGCAAAAAGCGCTACGGGCGGCGCAGTATGTCCGCATGTCGACGGATTACCAGCAATACTCGATTGAGAATCAGGCAGTGGTCATCGCGACCTACGCCGAACTTCACAAGCTAACCATCGTCCGCACCTATCGTGACGAGGGAGAAAGCGGCCTTAAAATCGAAAACCGGGAGGGCCTTACCGAACTGGTTGAAGACGTGCAATCGGGACGCGCTGACTTCGCTCATCTGCTTGTCTTCGACGTGAGCCGGTGGGGACGCTTTCAGGACGTTGACGAGAGCGCGCACTACGAGTTCATCTGCCGCAAGGCGGGCGTCAAGGTTGCTTATTGCGCGGAGCAATTCGACAATGACGGAAGCCTTCTCGCCAGCATCATGAAGAATATTAAGAGAGTGATGGCGGCTGAGTTCAGTCGGGAACTCTCCTCCAAAGTTTTCGCAGGCTCAGTCCGACTAACGCATCGCGGCTTCAAAATGGGCGGCCCTACGGCTTACGCGTTGCAGCGACGTCTCGTCGACGATCAATGCAGGCCGAAGGGGATTTTAACGATCGGCCAGCGCAAATCTTTGCTTACCGACCATGTCAAGCTCATCCCCGGCGCGCCCGATCAAGTCGAGATCGTGAATTGGATTCTCCACGAATATCTCCGTCACAAATCGCAGGCTACCATTGCCCGAGAGCTCAACCAGCGAGGGATCTTGAATAGCCAGGGAAGACCGTGGCTTGGAAAGGCTGTCGGTGACCTCCTCCGGAACGAAGCTTATATCGGCGTTCTGACCTACAATCGCAAAAGCAGGAAACTTGGCGCCAAGGTCACGCGCAACCCAAGGGAGCTCTGGATCAGAAAAGAGAATGCCATCGAACCTATCGTCCATCGCGACGCATTCCGGCGCGCGCAAAAGATTATGGGTGAGGGGCGCGTCAGCATTCCCGAAGAGGAAATGTTGCTTCGGCTTCGTAAGGTCCTGATGAAGAAAGGCAGGCTTAGTAAGACGATCATCAATTCAAGTCCAGGCCTGCCGTCCATGTCCTCGTATCTTTTGCACTTCGGCACGCTGCGGAACATCTATCGTCTCATCGGGTACAACGGCAATCAAGGATGGTTTGACAAATACGCCGCGCACCAACGATGGGCCGCCCTTCAGCTTAGCAATGCTGCTTGCCTTCGAGACGCCTTCGAGAGACTTGGTCGCCGTGCCACCCTCAATGCTTCGACTGAATGTCTTCGAATCGATAATGCAGTGAATGTCGTCTTTCGGGTCGCGAGATGCCGCAACTATGAAAACCGGCCCTTGCGCTGGACGCTGCAATACCGCGTGAGGTGGCCGAAGGGATGGGTTGTCGCGGTTCGGCTGGACGAGAAGAACGAAGCGATCTTCGACTATGTCTTGATGCCCTCGGCGTGGCTCACCTTCAGTCGTCGCATGTTCTGGTTCTCCAAGGAAGTCTATAAGGGCCGCACCATAAACCGATTTGACACATTCGAAGCCCTGTCACGCTTCCTCATCGAATGCGTCGGGAAGGAAAGGCCTTCGTGAGTCTAGCACCGCAGATGAAGAAGCCGTTGAAGGCGGCAACTCGCCACGCGACATCGAAGCTGCCTTGAACAAGAAAGGCGTACCCGGGCCACGTGGCGGCGCCTGGAACGCCTCGACCATTGACGGTAGCCGCAAGCGCTTGAACGGCACCCTTCAGAATGGGCTGTACGCCGGGCGCATCATCTGGAACCGCCAAAGGTTCATCAAGGACCCGGAGACCGGCAAGCGCATCAGCCGCGAAAACCGGCGCGAGCAGTGGATGACTGCTGAGGCAAAAGATCTGCACGCGCATGAAGGAAACTGGTCTCTGTGATAACCGGCGCACGGTGCCGCGCGAAGCGATTAAAGCCACGGTTCTAAAGGGCATCGGAGCGATACTTGCGGTCTGCTGAGATCACGCGTCGGTTTCTTCAAGCTCGGCGATACGCTTGCGCAGCGCGGCGACTTGGCGGCGCAGCTTCCATATCTCGTCGCCGGCCCAATGGGCGCCGCGCTGGGCGATTTCCTTGCGAACGTCGTCCGCTTCCGCGATCTCGCGGCGGACGACGCTGTCAAAGGCTTCGATGATCAGGTCTCGCAAGGGTTATTACCACCTTTAGGAGCGTGCCGGGGCCATCAGATGCCGGCTTTTGCCGGCCGCATTGCTCAAATGCGTAGAGCGCTCTACGATCGTCAGTTACGCCTTCGGCAAACTGCCGGCGCGCAAGATGGCTTCGCATCTTGCTCGGACGCTTTGATGCTCGGTGTGCATGTGCATCGAGTAGATTTCCTCAAGCCCAAGGAAGACGTCTTCAACCGCTCCGGAGCCGCGTGCATTTTCGAGATCCTTTTCGACCCGCGCCAAAATCTTCAACTCTTTGGCGCAAGCTCTGTCTGCCTTCTGTTTTGTTACCGCTTTCACTGTCGTTTTCTCCGTCGATCTTTCTGAGATCGAGATAGTCGTCCGGAGCCAGAAATAAGCAAGGACAGGCGCTCCCTCGCGCCTTTAGGCTTGCGCCACTGGACATACGCGCGAGGACTCCGGACTTTGGCGAAAAACTATTACGCCTGCGTACGACGTTTTCTGGACCTCATCGCGACAATAGGAAATGCCATTCGACCATGTCAACGTTTAAGTTGTATTGTTTTGTATAACACGTATTGTCATTATAGTTATATCGACACACAAAGGTGCACCGTGTTCGAATCGCGCGATGAAGCGCAGAATCAAACCGAACTCGCAGATGTGGACGGAAAGCGAAGCTGCTCAACTGCTGCGTTGCTCGACGAGCCACGTGAGACATCTGCGGTTCACTCGTCAGCTCGGGTGTTGATCCAGGCCGTTCCGGCCTCTCACAAGCCGATCTCGAAATATACGTCGCGGCAGTGAAGATCATCAGAGTTCGAATGCCCGGAACTGCCAAGGGGTACGCCGTCGTACCCGCTGACACGCGGCCGCGCGTGCTGCAGACGCGGGGTGCACTGATCTTGCGAAAGACGAACAGCAGCGACTGTCCGAGCTAAGCCGCCTCGCCCCAGCTCAAGCAAGTCAGGCAGCGGGAGTGGTTCGAGCGAATAACGGACGTTCGACGACCTTTTTGCGCACGACATAGCTTCGTTGCGCCGAAATCCCGCGATGCCGATCAAATAGTCTGCTGAGCGCCACGGGGCTCACCAACCGATCGAGGTCGCACTAACGCGAAATGAGAGAGTTGCGCCTGCCTAGATTAACTTTTCGCATCGGCTGCGCTGGGCTGGCGTTGCTCGCCGGTACTGCCGCGCCAGACGCCTCTAGCTGCAATCGGCGGGATGCGCTCGGCACGGCGCGGGTGCTCGCTGTCGATGCCGCGCTCTTCCCGCGCGTGGGGCTGAAGAACTTTCCAGAGACGCTTCCTCTGGCGGACTATGAAGTCGTCCTCACCTTCGATGACGGACCGCGGCCGCCGAACACGGATAAGGTGCTGGCTGTGCTCGCACAGGAATGCGCGCGAGCCACGTTCTTTCTGGTCGGCCGATCCTCGGCGGAATTTCCCGAACTCGTGCGGCGTATGGCCGCCCAGGGGCACACCGTAGCGCACCACAGCTGGTCGCATCCGATGATGTCGAAAATCTCGTTCGAGCAGGCGAAAGAGGACATCGAGCGCGGTATCGCCGCCGTCGAAATGGCGCTCAACGGTGTGTCCACCAAAATGCCCTCGACACCGTTCTTCCGGTTCCCCTACTTCGACCCGACACCTGCGACGCTCGATCTCTTGCAGGCGCGCGGAATTGTCGTGTTCGGAGCTGACCTTTGGGCGAGCGATTGGGAGAACATAACTCCAGAGCAGGAGCTCACAATCCTGATCGAGCGGCTCGAGGCCGCTCGTAAGGGCATCATTCTGCTGCATGATGCGCAGACGCGGACGGCGGCCATGCTGCCTGCGTTCCTGCGCTACCTGCATCAGAACGGGTATCGGATCGTGCATCTGGTGCCGGCTGCCGCCACGAGCGCTGAAGCCCCATTGACGTCTTGGCACCACGCCTTCCCGCAGTGAAGGCGCGCGAGAAGTGTCGGAGATCATCTCCTGGGGGAAGAGACGGCTACGGGCGACCTCGTGGCCTGATCGGGTTCGATTTGCGAAGCCTCAACGTGACGAAGCTGTTCCTGCGGCACGGCGATCATGCCGCCCTGGACGCCCTTGCGCCAAAGCGAAACAAGAGCTGCCCCACTTCGGCGGCTGGCCTGGCGCCGCTGAACAAGAATCCTTGCACCTCGTTGCAACCCTCGGCCCGAAGCCAGTCGAGCTGCTCCGTGGTCTCCACCCCTTCCGCTGTCGTCGTGATGTTGAGGCTCCGGCCGAGGCCCGAGATCGCCCGCACGATGGCCCCGCAATCGGAGCGTTTCGCCAGATCCTTCACAAAGGAGCGATCAATCTTGATCTTGTCGAAGGGAAAGCTGCGCAAGTAACTGAGGCTCGAATAGCCCGTTCCAAAGTCATCCAGCGATATGGAGACGCCGAGCTCGCGGAGCTGGTGCAGGATCGCAAGATTTGCCTCCGTCTCCGCCAGAAACACCGATTCGGTGATTTCAAGCTCAAGCCGCTTCGGGGCCAAGCCGGAATTCGCCAGCGCTGAAATCACCACCTGAACCAGATTGCGGCTATAGCTTTCTGCGGCCTTCTCCGAATGTGACTGATCGTCCGTTGCCAAGGCCATCCATGCGTGCATCCGAGCTTCAAATACTCGCTTTTCGATGCGCTCGTCTTCGACCAAGTGATCTTTTTGGCGGACCACGGTTGCCAACGATTCGCTCACGCTCCGGGAAGCATTGATCCGATTGCCGCGGTCATCAGAAGGAGCAATCCGAAACCAACCATCAGCCGACCAGCGATTTTGATATTTGCAAGCTCTCGTTATGGCTTTCTGCTAGTGGGAGGTTGCCTTGCTTAGAATGTTCGCGTGCAGCGACCTGATCGCCCGGTGAAAACGTCAGCTATAGACAGGACGATTTCAGTTTGGCGAGTTCGAGGTTGCGCTCAATCAGATCGAGACTGGTTTCAAGCTTGGCCCTAGCTGAAGCGTCGCCAATCTTTTGTATGGCCGCTCGTATCTGACGATGAGTCTGCTCCAGCATGGCGATCGCGTGATCAATCGTGAGCTTGGCGTTCGCTTGAATGGATTTAAGCCGTGGATCTGGATTTGCACATCGACCGGAATCACACACCATCGGGAACGGCACTACCGGTGTGTCACCCTTGCCAAGGACGGTCGTTTCTGCTGCTTCAAGAGTGGCCCGCACCGGCGCACTCGGTCGACGAAACTCCACAACATTAGGCATTTCGAACCTCGATCAAAGCGCATCCAAAATCACGCGCGCGCAGTCACGCGAATGGATCCGCGCACGAATCGACATACATGCGCAGCGACTGCTTGTTGGTTCGGTTGTAAGTCGACCCCAGTTAATAAACTTCTTTAAATGCGGGTAGTCCGCTTTGCGCGCAACAAACGATCGACGGCATACATCGTGTAAGATTTTCGGGATGCAACTTGAAGCACGAAGCTGAATTCCAGCGCCCGGCCATCGAGCCGCGCAGAAACTCCTCAAGGAAGGCGGCAGAAACGCACGGATAAAGCAATACAGGATCTCGAGCACACACTACTTGGGTTCGAGCGTTTGATCCGGCCGCAAAACGATCGCACAAAAAAGTGCGTTGCCGACAGGCAGTCTGTACGTCAACCGACACATTCAGGTTCGAAGTCGGCGACCACTTTCGAGGCAGCCCGAGGGCCCGGCAGTGGATGTTATCGCGTACGTACTGATCACTTTCTCACTTTCGAAAGCGCGGTGCAGACATATGGAGAGAGTAAATCGCCCAATTGAAGTCGCAAACGGAGTCCGCGAAAGAAGTACCTTGGGCAAGCTTCGCACTGCTGCGGGTCCCCTTCCTGTCCGCGCGACGAAGGCGCGCCCGTTCGACGATCGCACGAGAGGATTTTATGCGCATGTAGCGCCCCTGCAAGAGCATGATCTTCTGCGGAGTCGACCGATGGGTGATATCACGTGATACAGAAAATGGCACTAGGCACAGCAGCCCAATGGGGCAAGAATGGCCAGTCCAGGTAACCCCAACCGAGGTTGACCAATGCAGAAGCCAACACGCGATCCCCACGTCGATGACATTGCGCCGTCCGGTGCGCTGCTTACCCGTTACGATGAGGGACATCTCGTCACCTATTGGCGGATGCTGGATGCCAACAAGGAAGGGGCCGACTGGCGCGAGGTGTCATATCGATCCCGAACGCGAGCCAGCGCGCTGCTAGGCGCGCCTTCGACAGCCATTTGGGGCGCGCGAAGTGGATGACCGAGTATGGTTACAGACAGCTATTGCGTGGCGGTGTTAGGGGCCATGAGCTGAGGAAAGGCAAGCTGTCGTGACCACAGTGGTCCGCCGACCACCAATGACGGCCGGGGGGTCTTTCCCTATCCACCCGCCTTTCCGTCTCCGTGAGGCTGAGCGAGCTGAACTCGGCATTCTCTTAGCCACGGCCTGACAAAAAGCGACGGCGCCTATCGGCGGAAGGCGCCGATCGTGTTGCGCTGCGATCCCGAGCGTGAACCAAACGGTGCTCACAGAATCCTTTGGGCTCAGTTCGATGAAACAAGACAGCCGGACGGCCATTCAAGAATCACGGGTTATCGCTGATGACCTAACCCGACACCGAGTTTCAGCGCCTTCTGCCGCAACGCGGCCTCGCTTCCGCTTCATCAGCTTTGCGATTTTCGATCCGGGTGTTCGCGCCCTTGAATGCTGCTTGAGGAGTTTGACGTCGGTCGGCGTGTAAGCCTTGCGTGCGGGCAGCCCCTGTTTGAACGTCATCCAAATCGGCGACTGGTAGCCTTTGGTTACAGCTTCCGACCACAGCATGAGAACATCGATACCTTGATACGGGATGCCATTGGCGCGCAGGGGCCGCGTGATACGCCCGCTGCCACTACCGGCATTCCAAGGCTTGATCCAGGGTCGCACGCCGTCTTCGAACTCGCGGACGATTTGGTCGGTGATGCGTTGACAGATGTTTGCTTCCATTGTCGTTGCCTTTCATGGCTTGAGGGTTGCGGCATGCAACCGACTAGCCGCGCGGCAATGAGCGGGGGTTGGCAGTCAGGGCCAAAAAGCCGGGGGTGGTGCGGACCGGACGCCGGACGCTTGGTCCGGGGGACTACACGGCCTGTGCTTTTTGGCCTTGACAGCCTGAGGGCCGCAGGCGCCTCGACTAGTTTCTCGGTTCGGAATATCGCACTTATCCTTCATGCAAGTTGCCGTCGTTCCGTCGGCACGGTGCGGCGAGAATGCGGACTTGCATCTAAATGGTAGGCGATAGCCAGTGTTTTAACCGATCGAGGGAATGGCAAGCTTCGACACATGAAGCATCGTGCGCTACTGGCCTGGAACGTCCGTCGGATCCGCCTCAAACGTGGTATGTCGCAGGAACGATTGGCTCGCACGGCTGGGATTGACCGTTCCTACTTGGCCGGTCTTGAGCGCCAATCGAAAAATCCGACGATTGACGTTCTCGATCGCATTTCCGAAGCGCTCGGCGTTCATCCGTCCGATCTCTTTGTTGAGCCGTCGAGCTGTGCGAGCATTCTCAAGACTTCGCCCCACCGGCCTAAGCGGCCGCGTCTGCCTCGCAAGAAGGGGTAGCCATTCATACGGCGACGGGAGAGCAACACAAGCCATCTCGATAACGCGACGCCGGTCGGCAGGATTATGCAACGCGCAGAGTGTTTTCCCATGAGGCACGTCTCGTCCAAGGCATAGCACGAAGCCATAATGACATGCACAAATATGCTTTGGTATCTAATCCCGACAGGTTCTTTCGCCGAATCACCGCAAGCCGCTCGCTCGCTACGGCGCCCTGGAGGGCGCCTTCGCGAGCGGGCTGCTCGGACTCGCGGCAGCTGATTCAGGAGACACTAGGGTGCGCTTCGGTAACATTGTCATCTGAGGCAATATGAGGGGGCAGTTTTCCATGGCGCGCGACACAATTACGATAACACGCACGATTGTGGTCATGCGATTTCTCTAAGTGAGCACGACAGATGTCGAATGCATGCGTGCGTGTTCCATCCCTCCTATCCTGGCACCACAGAAGCGCGCCACGGACTTTCTCCAATTTGGATTACGGAATACGACTACGGATGGATGAGATCTGCTGCCCTCTCTCCGATCATAATAGACGTGGCATTGGTATTCCCAGCGATGTGACGAGGAAAGATGGAGGCGTCCGCGACCCACAAGTTGTCGGTGCCCCTCACCTTAAGAGAAGGGCTGAGAACCGCTCGATCGTCTGCCCCCATGCGGCAAGTCCCGACCGGATGAAAGAAGGGGACCGTTGCTTTGCGAATGTAGGCTTCGTCAGCTTCCCGCCCGGCCCCCGATGCTGGCGCTTCGCAAAACTTCAGGACATGAGAGCCGAATGGGGGCATAGAGCAGATCTTCCGGACCCAGTCTAGCCCGCGCATAACCCCCTCAAAGTCATCCCGATGATCGAGCAAGCGGGGAACGATGGCAATTGGAGCGAGAGGATCGTTCGATCTAAGTTCGAGATGGCCGGTGCTTTTCGGGTGATTGATGTTCACCAGGATGGTCACCAGGTTAGCTTTCGGCACTTTCAGTTTTCCATCAGCTTTAGTCAAACCGAACGGGAAGAGATGAAATTGAAGGTCTGGCTCCGCGAGCCCAGGACTCGATCTTAGAAACGCCAGGACCTGCGCCGTAGGCACACTCAGGAACCCCGACCTTTTAAAGGCCCACTCCGCCAAGGCTAATGCGCCCTTTATGGGATGCGATAATCCGTTGGCGGTTTCGATATCGAGTTCAGCGAGGACATACAGTCCCGGGTGTTCCATTAAATTCCGTCCCACCTCAGGACTTTCGACACGCGGCACGATGCCATGCTTCTTGAGGTGAGCCGGGTCACCTATGCCCGAAAGCATCAATAGGTGTGGGGAATTGATGGAGCCAGCCGAAAGAATAACACCCTTTCTTGCGACGAAATCGACGTTTTGTCCGCGATGCGTGGCGGCAACGCCCCTCGCGCGCGTCTTGTCAAACAGAATGTGGCGAACGATCGTCTGATCCAAGAACTTCAGATCAGTTGCCGACAGCTTTGGCCTTATGAAAGCCTCGAAGGCCGAAAGCCGACGCCCATCGCGCGTTGATCCTTGGTTCCAAGCAACTCCCTCGTGTGAGGCACCGTTCAAATCCTCATTGAAGGGAATGCCAGCGGCTTGAAAGCTGTCGATAAACTTCTGTGAAATCGGATGACGCCAACGTAAAGCTGAAACACGTTGAGGCCCGAGCCCTCCGCGAAAATGATTGTCTCTGTCCTCATCGGCCGTCTCCATTTTTCGGAAGTACGGCAACACGTCCTTCCATCCCCATCCTGTGTTGCCTAGCGCCTCCCAGGCGTCGTAGTCCCGCGCAGCGCCGCGGATGAAAATCATCCCATTTATCGCGGATGAGCCTCCCGGCACTTTGCCCCGGGGCCAGTCCTCGACCACGCCGCCTCTGCTCGGATCAGGCTCTGTCTTGTAAGCCCAATCGTACCGTCTATTCCCGATCGTATAGACGAGCGCACCCGGAACATGAGACAGGTTGAAACGCTCTTTCTTCCCGGCTTCCAGCAACAGGACCGATTGTTTTCGCTCGACCAAGCGCGCCGCCAGCGGACATCCCGCACTCCCGGATCCTACGACAATGTAGTCAAACTCCATGCTGTTCACTCTCCAAATAGGAGCACCATTGGATGGTCGCGCAATCCTGAAAAGTCATGGATGGTGCGGGTCTATTTCCGTCAGATGGCAAGCAGCCGATTCATCCCGTCCGCGTGCCACGAGCGGCGGATCATCAAAGGCGCACTTATCGAGCGCGAACGGGCAGCGGCTTCTAAAGCTGCAGCCTGCCGAGATGTGGATCGGGTTGGGCGGCTCACCTTCCAAGAGGTAGGTCTCCGCCTTGAAAGGACGCTCCTCAACCGCCGGTACCGCGCTCAGGAGTGCGCGTGTATAGGGATGTCTCGGCTTGATGAATGTGGTCCGATTGTCGGCCAGCTCCACCACGCGGCCGAGATACATCACGGCGATGCGATTGCAGGCTTGTCGCACCATCCCCAAGTCGTGCGAAATGTAGATGTAGGTCATTCCTCGTTGGTCCTGAAGCCGCTGAAAAAGGGCGAGAAGCTTGCGCTGCTCGACCTGGTCGAGCGCCGACAGCGTCTCATCGAGAATGAGCAACTCTGGATCGAGGACGAGGGCCCGGGCGATACTTACACGTTGACGCTGCCCGGCGCTCAATCCGACCGGAAGTTTGCCGAAGAGGTCGAGAGACAGTCCAACTTCCTGCATGGTCGCCGCGACGCGATCGCGGATTTCGGAACGCGACATCCCTCCGTGGATGTAGAGGGGCTCGGCTATTGTTCGCCCAATCGAAAGATGAGGCGGAATGGAGCTAAACGGATCCTGCAAGAGAAGCTGGAATTTCCTGCGAAGGGTCAATAGGCGCTTGGCTTTCATAGGCGCGATATCTTCGCCCATGAACAATATCTGTCCTGAATCCGGGACCTCCAGACGACTCAGGAGACGCGAAAGCGTTGATTTGCCGCAACCCGACTCGCCGACGATGGCCAAATTGTCACCCCGTCGAACATCGAACGAAGCGTCCCTCACCGCGTGCACGAACTGGTTTGCAAAGAGCTTGTTTCTATCCCTCGTGGGATAAACCCGTCTGACGTTTCGCACCGACAGAATGACGTCCTTGGCGGCAGGCGACGGCTCATCGGCTACGACCTCAGTCGAGCTCTGCCATATGCGGGGGATGTCAGCTATCAGCTGCCTTGTATAGGCATGTTGCGGAGCCGCGAGCAACTGCTGAACGTTTTGAGTCTCGACGACGCGGCCGCCTGCGAGAACAAGAACTCGGTGCGCGATTTCGTTGACGACCCCAAAAGAAGAAGAAACGAACAGGATCGCCGTTTTGAAATCCCGCTGCAACTCGCGCAGGAGCCGCAGGATTTGAGCAGCGACAGTAACGTCAAGAGGTTGCGTTATGTTGTCGGCGACCAGAAGGTCCGGGTTCGTCACGAGCGCATCCACGATCAGGGCGCGCTGCATCATTCCGCCGCTGAAATGGAACGGAAACTCCTCAAATCGCTGTTTAGCGCCCGGCATCTTTACGGCATCGAGCAGGCGTATGACACGTCGCTCCGCTTCGCCATTGGAGATACCAGGCTCGATGGATCTGAGTTTTTCGACGATTTGCCGACCAACCGGAAGGGTTGGATCGAGAGCATTGCCGGGATCGGAGCCTATGTAGGCAATCTTGCGCCCGCGGAGCGCTTGCATTTGTGTCCGGGGTAGTCTCAGAAGATCATTGCCACGATAGGCGATAACGCCCGACTCGATTTTGAGCGGGCTGGTGACCCACCTGACAAGCGCGCGCGACAGCACGGTCTTTCCCGAGCCGCTCTCACCGATAATGCCGAGGACTTCGTTTTCATCGATACTGAGGTCGACATGTGTGAGCACGGCGCGCGTTCCGCGCGACCCGAGATCAAGGCTGACGGTCAGATTGCGCACATCAAGAATGTTGACCGGCGATATCATCCGAATCCCAGCAAGATCTTGTTGCGAGAACGCTCGAGAGCTCCTCCCATGATGTTGATGCAACCGAGTGTGATCGCGAGCAGGAGGCCCGGCACCGTGGTGATCCACCAGGCGTTCAAAATGTACTTCGTGCCATCGGCGATGATGGTGCCGAATGTCGGGGTGGGTGGTTGGATGCCGATCCCGATAAAGCCCAGCACAGCCTCGAAAATCATCATGCGCGCAATGTCCAGGATTGCGACGAAGGCGATCGGAGGCAAGATATTGGGTGCGATATGAACGAGCAGGACCCGCGCGTCTGAGGCGCCAAGAATCTTTATCGCTCGAACATACTCTTTGCGGCGCTCGGACAGGGTTACACTGCGCGCCACGCGTGAATACGCCGGCCAGCCGGCAAGAATCAGAACAAGAATAATGGCCAGCGGAGTGGGGCGGGAAACGCCGAGAATTGTGATCGCCAGAATGATCGCGGGAATCGACATCTGCGCGTCTGTGATCCGCATCAAGAGCAAGCCGACCCATCCGCCGAAATAACCTGAGATCATGCCAATGGCTGAGCCAAGGATAAACATTCCCACAACGCTCGTGATGCCGATCAGCAGGGCATTCCGAAGACCGATGAGGGAGCGCGTAAACAGATCACGGCCGATTTGATCGGTGCCAAACAGGTAAGGCCAGCTCGAATGATCCAGCAGTGCCGGTGGCAGGAATTTCTTGCTGACATTGAATTGGGTCGGCGACAGATCGAGAATGTAGGGACCGAGGACAGAAAGGATGATCAGCAGGCAAAGCAGCGCAAATCCAATCTTGAATTCATTTGTCCGCCATGCCGCCGCGAAGATGCTGGCCGCGATACCGCGCCCTCGTGCTGCCACCGGGCTATCGGTCTTGGCCGGAAGTTCCGCCGACGCTAGTATTGTAGCCTCCTGTCAATCGCCATCGCTGCAAAGTCGACGAGAATATTGACCAACACCAAAGTCGCACACGAGAGGATCGCGATGGCCTGGATCACAGGGAAATCCCGTTGGAAGACAGCGTTGATCATCAGAAGGCCGACGCCGGGATAGTTGAAGACGTATTCCACGACGAATAGGCCACCAAGCAAGACCCCAATCGCTTGTATCCCGAGCACATTGAGGACGGGGATGCTCGAATTGCGCAGTACGTGCGCGACGATCATTCGACCGCGCGAGAGACCGCGAATTTCACCCTGGGACACATATGGCTCGACGAGACTTCCGCTCACCGAGACCGAGATGGACCGGATGAGGGTCGGAGCAAGCTCGATCGCGAGAACAATGGCGGGCAAGATTGCGTAGCTCGGCCCCTGATAGCCGATCGCCGGCAGCCATCCGGCCTTGGCAGAGACGAGAAAGATGAGAACGAGGGCTAACCATACGTTGGGGAGTGAGACCAGAACGGAAGCCACATACAGTGCAAGCCGATCCGGCCATCGTCCTGATCTCAAGCCAGCGGCTATGCCGATCGGGAGCGCGCTTGCCAAGGCAAACAGGAATGCAAGGCCAGCAAGGAGCACGCTGTAGGGCAGACTGGCTGTGATGAGGCCCGACACCGATGCACGGTTAGCAGCATCGAAAGTCGAGCTGCCTCGCGAACCGCCAGTGCTACCGCCTTGTGCGCTTCTGACGAAGGAGCTCCCGAAATCACCCGTCAGGATTTGCGCGGCATAGCGGCCGAACTGAACCGGGATTGGATCCCTCAGGCCCATATCTTTTGCAGTCTGTTCCGCAACAGAAGCTGAAACCATAGCCCCCAGCATCATCCGCACTGGGTCGCCCGGAACGATGCGCAGCAGCGTAAAGATGAGCATGGCCACAAGGACGACCAATACCAACCCTTGCGCAATGCGCCGAATGAAGAAGTCGAGCGCAAACAGCATGCCGGCTCCTGTCTTCTGCTAACGGGCTTTGCGGCGGTCCCTTAGCTCAGGTCCGCCTTGCTCAGGTCAATCGGCCCGTTGGGAAAATAGTATGCCCCGGTCAGATTCTTGGCCGCGCCATGGAAGGTCACGGCAGAAAAGAGCGACAAGCTCGGAACCTTGCTTGCGAGAGTGGGAAACGTCTCATTCTTGAAGATCCTGAGGCGCTCCTCGGGGGTCGTGGCGCCGCGTTCCTTGTCCAGCACCGCATCAATTTCCCGGTCGTTGATTCCGGTGATCAGCGCGGCGCTTGAATGCCAGTTCGGTCGCAGCACGAGATCTGGCTCCGGCGATCCCGTCATCCAGCCGACGTCGCACATGTGGCCCTGACCCTGGCCGTCAGCGCGGCGATAGATTGCCTGCTCCCACGCGGCCGGTTCAAGAACAGTCAGGCGAACATCAATCCCCTGTTCGGCGAGCATCGCCGTGATCAGCTCGCCATACTCTTTCGTCTTCGGGTAAAAACCGATCGAGGTGATATATTCGAGTTGCGGCAACCCCTTTCCTTTGGGAAACCCTGCCTCTGCGAGAAGCTTCTGGCAGGCATCCGCATCGAATTTTGGATAATCAGGAATATCCGTGAAGCCGAACTTCGTCGGCGAAATATAGCAGTTTGACGGTGTGGCCGCCTCGCCCATCAGGGACAGGATTTGATCACGGTCGATCGCGTGGCAGACTGCGCGACGAATGCGAGCGTCGTTGAACGGAGGCTTGTTGCACCGGAAGTGCAAATATTTGTTCTCGGTCGTCAGCGCCTTAAGCGTGGTGACTTTCGGGTTGCTTGACAACGAGGCGCATTGCTCGGGCTCGAGCCGTTCGGCAATGTGATATTCGCCGTTCAGCAGGCCCAGTACGCGCGTGTTGGCATCCGGAACGTAGGCATAGACGATCCGATCGATCTTGGGGCGCCCGCCATAGAATTCATCATTTGCTTCGAGGCTGTTCCTGTCTCCCTGCGTGCCCGCATATTTGAACGCGTTCGTGCCGTTTGGGCGCTTTTGAAGGAGTGCGGGATCGGCAATGTCCTTGGCCGACAGGATTGGAAGAAAGCTCGAAATGAACCAGAAGGCCGACGCGGGGTAGCCGTGTTTTTCAGTCTTCAACCGAACCGTCAGTTTGTCGACGACTTCGACATCAACGCGGCCCGGATAAAGGGCAGATGCCGGGCGAACCGGATTGGAGGCATATTCCATGGTCGCCTTGACGTCTTCAGCACCGAACTCCTTGCCGTCATGGAATTTGACGCCGTCCCGAAGCTTGAACTCCAGAGTGTGTGCATCAATCAGCTTCCAACCGGTGGCGAGGTCCGGGCTCAGCTCTTCAGACTTGCCCTCCCGCATCTCGCAGCGTGTCAGATGATTGAAGACGAACTTTTCGAACTTCAACTGCCCCAGCGTCGTGTGAGAGGTCGGATCCCAGTTTCCGGTGACCGGGCCCATCGACGCCAGCACGACGGTTTTAGTTTGCGCCGCCTTCGCCGGGAGCGGCTTGAAACCCGCTCCGCCAGCAACGGCAACGGCTCCGGCTCCTGCAAGCAACTCTCTCCGTGTCACCATTTCAAGTCCCCTCTTCTTGCCTTAGACGCGCAAACAGCGCGCTTGATAAGCGCTCTCTTCAGATGAATTGGTCCAGGACTGCGCTTTCCCGCGATGCTGATCTCCTTCATCTCGCCCGCGAGCTGATCAGGCAGGCCCGCGCGAACCTTCGTGCCATCACGAAGAGAGCACCTGAGCGCAGTGGCAGGGTTCGAGGACAGTCCGGAGAGAAGGCTGTTGAGACGGATGCAGCTATGGCCCATGTCACAACGCCTCCGTTCTCAGGCAACGCGGTAGCGGTTGATCACGCCTGGATCAGGGTCAAGGCCAAGCCCCGGCCCTGTCGGCACGGCAACCTTCCCGTTGACCGGCAGCGTAGCACCGCCGTAGATCTCGGCCTCGAAGTCGCAATAGAGCCGCTCGAGCATCGGTACCGATCGCTGCGCCGCATTGAGGTGTATCGTCGCGACCTGGCCGGGGCCAAAGATTGCGCAATGCGGAACAAATTCGATTGCTTCAGCCTGACAAAGCGCGGCGATCTGCAAGAGCTCGGAAATACCGCCAGCTTTGGCGACATCGGGCTGCGCAATGTCGATGGCGCCTGCCGCGATCATCGCAACAAAATCATGCAGGCTGCCGGCATTTTCGCCGGCGGCGATGTGGTGCCGGCCGGTTGAACGAATACGGGCCAGCCCAGCATAGTTCTCCGGGGGCCAGACCGGCTCCTCCAGCCAGTACAGATTGAGAGGCTCGAGAAGCCGATCGTATTTGAGCGCCTCCGCGACCGGCCATGGGCAATTGGTATCCAGCATGACGGCGGCCTGTGCCCCCGCGGCTTCGACGGCGGCGCGGATTTCGTCCTCGGTGACTTCGTGCAGCTTGATGTAACGATATCCGCGCTCAATTGCCTGCCGAGTGGCCCTGACGACATCGGCGCAATTGCCGTAGCGCATCAGACTGGCATAAACCTCGACTTCGCTGGCGAATGCACCGCCTAGCAATGCGGTGAGCGGCAGTCCGGAAATCTTGCCGAGGATGTCCCACAGGGCGATGTCGACCGCCGAGACGCCATAGACGATAGGGCCCACGCGGCCGAAATTCTGGAGCTGGAATTCCAAATCATACTTGATCTTGCCCATTTCCAGGGCGCTCCTGCCGATCACGAGCGGTAACACGCGCGTCTCGATCATCGCCTTCAGCGACTTGTCCTCGCACCGCGAGAAGGCTTCGCCCCACCCCACGACGCCCTGTTCGGTTTCCAGTCTCACCAACAGCGTGTCGAACTGCAGTTTCGGCGCTCCGCCGAAGCTCCAAGGCGGCACTCCGCCGGATTCGAACGGAATCGATACCAGGATCGCATCCGCCTTTACGATCTTGTGAGATCCGGCTGACGACGAGAGGCGCTGCAGACCGGCGAAGCTAACGCCCTTGGTTTCGGAAATGCGCAAGCACGGCCCTCGCCCAACTGCTGATTGTCGACAATTAACAAACAGCACGAATTCTCTGGTGTCAATGGCGAATGTTCGCCAATATCTGCCGGGACTCAGAACGAACATTCCGCGCAAACGCGGTTGGAGGAAGAATGGCTGCTAAGATCATCTCGGGATTAGTCGAGAAGCGGAGTTTGGACCGTGCGGCTGCCGACGTTATCCGCCAGACGATCACCAGTGGCGGCCTCGCGCCGGGAAAGCGCCTGACAGAAACCGAACTGTCCACGGAGCTCAACGTGTCGCGGGGCACGATAAGGGCGGCGTTGCAGCGGCTGATGAGCGAGGGCCTGGTGAAGCAGAAGCCTTATTCGGGCTGGGAGGTCGCGAGCTTGACATCCAAGGATGCATGGGAGCTCTACACACTTCGATCCAGCCTCGAGGGCCTGGCCGCACAGCTCGCTGCCGTCAACCCGAATCGGAGGCAACCGATCGAGGCGGCTTACGACGACATGAAGGCCGCCGCAAAAAGCCGCAACCAGAAGCGGATTAACGATAGTGACCTCGCGCTTCACAAGACGATCGTTGTCCTTTCGGGACACAACCGCCTCGCCGATCATTACGGCTTGGTCGAACATCAGGTTTGCATGTACATGGCCTCTTCAAACGCAATCCTTGAACGGCCCGACATGGTCATCGCGAACCACGAGAAAATGGTCAACGCGCTGCTCAGGGGCGATGCGGCCGCCTCCGAACGTTACGCACGCGAGCACAACAAGACCTCAGGCGAGCTTCTGGTTCGGCACCTTCAGGAGACGGAAGCCAAACAGACCAACAAAGCGGCTTCGCGCAAGCTCTAGGGAGTGAAGGCATGCAGTGAGCGACCGCAAAATTCGCGCAGCCGGCTGGGCCGGATCATTGGCGACATTCGCCGCAGGATCGAGGCCCTGCCGTTATTATCGCTTACCAACCCAGTCCCCATGCCGAACGTTGCCGGAACGATCGACCGGGCGATAAACGGGCCCTTGCTGCTCGGCCCAAGATCTGCCGAGCGTACGAATGAAAGCCGCGGATCGCGTCCTTCAGCCACCTGCTCACTGTGCTCTTTGACTGTCCTCTGATCCAACGGACGCAAAAGCGGAAGAGAGAGAGAGAGAGAGAGAGAGAGAGAGAGAGAGAGAGAGAGAGAGAGAGAGAGAGAGAGAGAGAGAGAGAGAGAGAGAGAGAGAGAGAGAGAGAGAGAGAGAGAGAGAGCCGAATTCATCAGAGACCGGTGAGTAGCCTGTAGTTGTCTTTTCCCATCGCGCATCCTAACGTTTGAAATAACGTCGGTGTTGAAATACGTATTCCGGCCGAAGTCGTAGGAGCTGACGCAACACAATTTATGGAGGGGCAAGAAAGCACTTGGTCCTACAACTCACCATGAGGCTTCGAGCGTGGCTGTGGAATTTCGAGATTTACGCTGGGCGATCGCTGCGTCCCAGCATCGAAGCATCCGTCAAGCGGCAGAGACGCTTAGAATCAAGCAGTCGACGCTCAGTCGCTGCCTACGAAGTCTCGAACACGCGTTGGGCAGCAAACTATTCGAGCGTACCAACGGAGGTACGCGACCAACGATGGAAGGTCGAGAATTTCTCGAGGATGCCCGGCGCATCGTAGGCGAAGCTGAAGCAATGGCCGCTCGCCTCAAGACCCGCTCGCGTCGCGAGAGTGGTCGGTTGACCATCGGGATCCACACCTCCCTGTCAGCCGGCAATCTCCGAGCCACCCTCCTCGAGCACAGGCACCGCTTTCCCGATGTCGATAGACAGTTTGTCGACGGAGCGAGCGAGCATCTGATTTCGGACCTCGCCAGCTCAGCCATCGATGTCGCTGTCGTGGCAGATCCCAATCCGAATTGGAGCGGCAAGTCATTGGTGCTCTGGAGCGAACGTGTTGTTGCAGCCCTCCCTGCGAAACATCCTCTGGCAAGTCATGACGTAGTTCACTGGGGCGAACTGCGGCGCGAACCGCTTTTGATGTCACAGCGTGGCCCCGGACCGGAACTCCTCAAGCTTCTCATCAGCAAATTAGGATCTTCCGATCCTTGCAAGCTGCTTCGCCATGACGTGGGGCTCGACCGGCTTCTCTCCCTGGTCGGCATGGACTTCGGTATTCTCCTCGCCCTGGAAAGTGCGACTGGCGCGACTTATCCCGGTGTCACCTTCCGGGAGGTGCATGATGCCGAGGGGCCGACGCGGCTGAGCTTCCGCGTCTATTGGCGACAGTCCAACGGCAATCCATTAGTACGTCCGTTTCTCGACTTGATTCGTGAACGCTATCCAGATCTTTCCGCCGACCCGGGCGAGAGTTGAGCAGCACTTCGCCGGGCCTTCGCAAAGGCGCGGTCGGTCGCCATGAAACGCTCGATCATCGGCGCGATCAATTTGGCAGGCTCGGCCGGCGTCGTCGCACTTCCGCTACGCGTCAGAATCTCGGCGTAGCTTTTGAGATCCCTGAAAACCGCCGCCGGCAGCTCGATCGTGAGCTTGACCGGTTTATCGTCTTCGAGTGGTCCAAGCTTGAGCTTCGTCATCGCGCACCTTTTTGTCCGTAGGGAGCCAGCACCAAATCGCGCGTGACGATGACGCGGACCGGGAAACCTGGCCGGATGGTCAGCGTCGGCTGGATGTTGAGCTGGCGCTGCACGATCTGCTGGCCGGTTTGGCTGATGCTGTTGGATGCGCCGCTACGGATTGCTTGAACAAGGTTATTCTCGTTTTGGCTGGTGCCCGCCTCGGCGCCGACGCTAAGCATGGTCGAAAGGACGGCTGCTTTGAACAGCATGCCCCAATGGTTGTCGACCTCGTCCTCGAGCCCGGCATAGCCACCCGTGTCGGCGCCGGGCTGCCGCTCCAGTACGATCGAATTCCCGTCAGGCATGATGATGCGGGTCCAGACCAAGAGGATGCGGCTCTGGCCGAACGCGACGGAGCTGTCGTACTGGCCGATCAGCTTGGCACCCTGGGGGATCAGAAGATATTTGCCGGACGGACTGTCATAGACCGCCTCGGTAATTTGCGCGGTGATCTGGCCAGGCAAATCGGACCGGATGCCCGTGATGAGCGCAGCCGGGATCACGGTGCCAGCCTGCACGACATAAGGAGAGACTTTTGCTTCGAGCCGATCCGGACTGACCGTGCGCTTGTCCGTCGACGCATTGAGGAAGGCCGTCTTGCGGTCCTGCATGTTCTGGGCCGAGCCGGCGTCGACGGGAGGTGTCGTGGCCGGGGTCGTCGCAATTGCGGTCGAGCTATTCGGGACAAGTTGGCCGACGCTCTGCGGTTGCTGAACGGTCTGGGCGAATAGCCGGCTAACGCGAGCCGCTTCGATCTCCTGCGCTCTGTGCTGCGCCTCCGGATCCGGCGACGTCGCGGAGACGACGGTGTTCGGCGCGGCGCCCGCGTTGAGGATCGGCTTGCCGAGATCGCCGGGCAGCGGCGGTCCGAGTGGCGGCGCCCGCCGCGGCAGGCCAGTGTAATCCTTCGGCAAGGCCGCGAGGCCCTCGGCCGAAGGACTATTCTGGGTGCTGAGCAACTCCTGGCCGGCTTGCTGCTTGTTGCGGGTTTGCAGGGCGTAGCCGAGCGCTCCCGCGACCGCGAGGGCCGACACCGCGCCGAGGCCGATCAGCATCTTGCGCGAGAGACGTGTGACGGGTGGCCGCTCGCCGCGGAGCCGAAGATCCGGCGGCGCGACGGGTGGGACATCGCCTTGATGTTCGTCTTCGCCGTTTATCGCCATGAGCGCGGCCTTCCGTCGGTGCGGACAATGCGCACGCGCCGCTCGCTGTCCTTGTCGCCAAGACGCAGTTCGGCGGCGGCGAACAGGCGGTCGACAATGTAGTAGTTGCGATTGACGCGGTAGTTCACGAGCTCGGAGCCACCGGCCGCCCCGATGACGAACAGCGGCGGCATTTCACCCTGGACGATGCCGCTGGGGAATTCGATGTAGACCTTGTTCCCGTCGTCGAAGGCGCGTAGCGGACGCCAGGCCGGATCATCGCCCTCAATCGAATAGCGAAAGTTGATCGAGGCGAGATCGACGCCGGCCGCGATGGGAGCTGCGGCCTCTGCTGTCGCGTTCTGCTGCCGAAGGGCGATGAGCTGGTCCTCGGGATACTGCCAGGAGACCGAGGCCATATAGGTCTTCTCCGTCGAGCGCAGCTCGAGGAGATAGGTCCGCCGGTCGGTGTTGATGACGAGATTGGTAATTAACTCCGGCCGCGTCGGCTTGACCAGGATGTGGATCCTCTTGGTCGCGCCCGCGCCGCTCTCGGTATCGCCAATGATCCAGCGCACGGTGTCGCCGGCGGCGACCGGTCCGGAGCCGACGAGTTGCTCGCCCTCCTGGAGGGCGACATCCGTGATCTGGCCGGGCGCCGTATAGACCTGGTAGAGGGCTCCTCCGGAGAATGGATAGACCTGTACCGCATTGATGAAGCCGGTGCGGACCGGCTGCACCCGTGCCGCAGCATTGGCCTGCTTGACGCGAACCTTCGGATCAGCCGCTTCCAGGACGCGTTTGCCGGCGGCGAGCGGTTTCAACTGCCCGGGCAACGGCAGCGGCTTGGGCAACTCCACGATCTTGACGGGCGACGGCGGATCGGCGGTGAGCGTTGCCGGCTCCGCGGTGTCGTAGTTGATATCGGGCGGGATGAAATTGTGCGCGCAGCCGCCAAGGGCCGAGACGGACATCAGCAAAGCCGCCAACGCGGATTTACGGAAGTGCGTATCGCCGTTTTTCCGGCTTCGCTGAATGATGGAGAGACGCGAAGCCGGACCGCCGGCAGTTGAGGAAAATGGCGGGGTCATTGTCCCAGCTCCTTCGACCAGTTGATGGCGTTGACGTAGATGCCGAGCGGATTCTTGCGCAGCCGATCGGCATCGGTGGGCGGCTGAATAGCGATGGTGAGGATCGCGGTCCAACGTGTGGTGCCGGCGAGCGCCCCGTCCTGATAGCGGTGCTCCACCCAGGCCACGCGAAAACTGTCGGGCGAGGCGCGAATGACGCTGGAGACATCGATCGCGACCTGCTGCTTGCCGAGACTGGCGAAGGGGTCGTTGGCACGGGCGTAGTCGTTCAGCGCCATCGCGCCCGCCGTGGTCGTGAAATCGTAGGCCTTCAGCCAGTTCTGCCGGACGATGATTGGATCGGCCGGAAGCGAGCGCACCATCGCGACGAAGTGGGCGAGATACCAGGCGATCTGCGGATCGCTCGGTCTGTAGTCTGCCACGGCCGGTGCCACCGCTTGTGCCTCGCCAAGCTTGTCGACCTGCACCACCCAGGGAACGACGGTGCCGTGCGTGGATTGCCAGACAAGCCCGCCGGCGAGGCCGCAAGCAAGGAACAGCGAACCGAAGGCGATCAGCCGCCAGTTCTTCGCCTGCACGCGCGCGGAGCCGATGCGGTCGTCCCAAACCTGCGCCGCACGCTGATAGGCGGTTTCGGGTTCGGGTGTGCGGCCGTAACGGACCGACGATCGCCGAAAGACTGACATTCTTTATTCTCCTCCCGAGAGGTCGACGGAGTGGCCGCCGCCATGGCTGTCGCCGGATTTGAGGGCTTGCGCGGCGGTCTGAGCGCCGTGAACAATCGTCTGATTGCGCTTGACGCGCTGGGCCCAGGCGGGCGGAGCGCTCTCGCCCGTCGCTTTCGAAGCGACTCCATCGCTTGCGGCCCCGCTCCCCTCAACGGTTCCCATGGTCGAGGAGCCACCGGTGTTGGCGACACTGGCCCGGGCGCCTGAGGCGAAGCTCTCGTTCATTGCGCCGGCTGCTTGCGCAGCGGCGCGCCTGACGGGCGCTCCGGCGGCGCTGGCCGCGGCACGGCTAGCGCCGCCGAGACCGGACGCGACGCCGCCAGCGCCGGACCGACCGGCTGAAGCGAGGCTGTAGGCGGAGGACATACCGCCTGCTACCGCCGCACCACCACGTGCTGCCGCAGCAGTGCCGGAGGCTGCGGCCATCGCTCCCCGCCCCGCGAGCCCAAGCGCCGCGCCGCCCGCCATCGCCGTGCCGGCGACGGCAAGTCCGGTGCCGACCGCAGCGCCCGCGCCAAGCTGTGGCGCCCCTGAGACCAGACCGGTTGCGATGCCGGGTCCGAAGATGCCGAGGCCGAGCATGGCGAGCGCTGCGAGCACGACAGAGAGCGCCTGCTCGATTGTCGGTTGGCCGCCGCCATAGGCTGACGTGAACTGGGAGAAGAGCCCGGTGCCGATGCCGACGATCACAGCGAGCACCATCACCTTCACGCCGGAGGCGACGACATTGCCCAGTACCTTCTCCGCGAGGAAGGCGGTCTTGTTGAACAGCGCGAACGGAATCAGGATGAAGCCGGCGAGCGTGGTCAGCTTGAACTCGATCAGCGTGACGAACAGCTGGACCGCCAGGATGAAGAAGGCGATCAGTACCAGGAGCCAGGACACCATCAGCACCGCGATCTGAACGAAGTTCGCAAAGAAGCTGGTGAAGCCCATCATCTGGCTTGCGGCATCCAGCAGCGGCTGGCCGGCATCCAAGCCGACCTGCGCGAGCCGGCCGGGCCGCAGGAAATCAGCCGTCGAGATCGACGAGCCGCCGGCCTTCAGGCCAAGGCCGGCAAAGCTGTTGAAGATGACGCCGGAGAGATTGTTGAAGTTGGTGATGATGAAGGCGAAGAAGCCGATATAGAGCGTCTTCTTCACGAGGCGCTGGAGAATGTCTTCGTCCGCGCCCCAGGCCCAGAACAAGCCGGCCAACGTGATGTCGACGGCGATCAGTGTCGAGGCCAGATAGGTGACCTCGCCTTTGATCAGGCCGAAGCCTGAATCGATATAGGTGGTGAAGGTATTGAGGAAGGTGTCGATGACGCCGACGTTGTTCATCGCTTCTCTCCTTCCACAGCATTCGTCGTCGAGGGTGTGGCCGGCGCGGCCTGCGGCAGAAGTGGCCGCGCCGGCCTGCCGAAGAAGCGCGCCCGGTTCTCCTCCCAGACCGCCTGGCAGTGCGGATCTTCGGCATCCTGGGGGCCGAGCGCGCGGCAGCGGCGCAGCTCGGCCGACAGATCATCGGGTGTGGAGACGACGGGAGCGTCAGATATGGTCCGCGGCGCGGGACGCCGATGGATATAGGACAGCGTGGCCATGAAGACGGCCATCAGAATGACGATCGCCACGGCGCGTAAGATATCCGAGCGCTCCATAGTCCCACGCCTCTAGTTGTTGCGGAACATGGTGACGTTGCCGGGCTGGTAGCCGGTGCGCGTCGAGAAGATCTTGTATTGCTGCTGCCCCTGAGACTCGGTCGCCGTCACGCGCGCCTGCTCCAGCGCGTCCGCTCGTCCCTTCGCGGCGAGAACTGCGACGAGGTCGGACAACTGCTGAGATTGCAGCGCGAGGAGCTGGTTGCCGGCTTGAGCAGCCTGCAGCGCGCCGCTCGCAGACTGGCTGGCGGTAACTAGCGAGGTCATTGCGCTGGAGTTGGTCGAGATATTGCCGACGACGCCGGCCTGGACCTTCAGCGAGTCCTCGAATGCGCCCACCGAGTTCTGCCACCGGGTTTGAGCAGCCGCGAACAGCGTGGCATTGGAGCCCGTGCCCGCCGCCGTGCCATATGTGTTGGAATAGGTGGTCTGGATACCCTGAACATTGAAGGCGATATTTTGCGCCTGGCTCAGCAGCGATTGGGTCCGTGCAATCGTCGACTGGAGCTGAGCCAGCGTCGACATCGGCAGGCTCGCGAGGTTCTTTCCCTGGTTCACCAGGCTCTGAGCCTGATTGGTCAGCATCTGGATCTGATTGTTGATCTGCTGCAGTTCGCGCGCCGCCGTCAGCACGTTCTGGCTGAAGTTGCTGGGGTCGTAGACGACCACCTGCGCAGACGCCCGCGTCGCCAAAAGCGGCGGAAACGACAGGGTGAGCGAAAGAACGGTCGCGGCCATTAAGCTAGGGCGCGTCTTGCGGACGGTCATGATTGCACCTCCAGGTTTGTTAGGTCAGGGATGAGATCGGCGGCCCACAGGAGCTCGTGATCGGCGAGCCAGGCCGGCGTAAAGCCTTCGCGGCCGTGCTCGGCGAGCAGCCGTTCGATTGCGGCATGGTCGGCCTTCGAGGATGCCGCGCAGAAGGCAAGCGCGATCGGCCCGAGGCCCAACTCGAAGAGCCGGTTGCCGCGTCGCGATTGGCAGTAATAATCCCGCTTCGGCGTCGCGCGCGCGATTATCTCGATCTGGCGATCGTTCAGACCGAAGCGCCGATAGATCGCCGTGAGCTGCGGCTCGATGGCACGCTCGTTCGGCAGGAAGATGCGCGTCGGACAGCTTTCGACAATCGCGGGCGCAATGTTGCTGCCGTCGATGTCGGAGAGCGATTGCGTGGCGAACACGACGGACGCGTTCTTCTTCCGCAACGTCTTCAGCCATTCGCGAAGCTGCTGGGCGAAGGCCGGATCGTCGAGGACAAGCCAGCCCTCGTCAATGATGAGGAGCGTCGGCCGGCCGTCGAGCCGTCCCTCGATGCGATGAAAGAGGTAGGTGAGGACGGCGGGAGCCGCGCCGGCGCCGATCAGGCCCTCGGTTTCGAAGGCCTGGACCGACGCGAAGCCGAGCTGCTCAACCTCAGCGTCGAGCAGCCGTCCGGACGGGCCGCCGACGCAATACGGTTGCAGCGCCTGCTTGAGCGCAGTCGATTGCAGCAGAACGGTCAGGCCCGTGATCGTCCGTTCCTCGACGGGCGAGGAGGCCAGTGAGGTCAACGCCGACCAGACATGTTCCTTCGCGGTCGGGTCGATAGTGACGCCTTCCTTGGCGAGGATCGCGGTCACCCATTCAGCAGCCCAGGCGCGCTCCGCCGCATCGCCAATTCGCGCGAGCGGCTGAAGCGAGACGGAGTCCTCGGCGCTGTTCGACAGGCTGCCGCCGAGGTCGTGCCAGTCGCCGCCCATGGCGAGCGCTGCTGTGCGGATCGAACCGCCGAAATCAAAGGCAAAGATCTGGCTTTTGCGATAGCGACGGAACTGGATCGCCATCAGAGCCAGCAGCACGGACTTGCCGGCGCCCGTCGGGCCGACAATCAGGGTATGACCGACGTCACCGACATGCAGCGAGAAGCGAAACGGTGTCGAGCCCTCGGTCTTGCCAAAGAACAGCGGGGCGGCACGAAAATGCTCGTCGCGTGCTGGCCCCGCCCAGACCGCCGACAGCGGAATCATGTGGGCGAGGTTCAACGTGGAGAGCGGCGGCTGGCGAACGTTGGCGTAGGCGTGACCCGGCAGCGAGCCAAGCCAGGCTTCGAGCGCATTCACCCCCTCGGGCATGCAGGTGAAGTCGCGTCCCTGGATTACCTTCTCGACAAGGCGAAGTTTTTCGGTGGCGCGGCTGGGGTCCTCATCCCAGACGGTGACGGTCGCGGTGACGTAGGCCTGGCCGACGTCATCGGTGCCCAGTTCCTGTAAGGCAAGATCGGCGTCAGTGGCCTTGTTGGCGGCGTCACTATCGACCAGTGTCGAGGCCTCGTTCGTCATCACCTCCTTGACGATGGCGGCGATCGACTTTCGCTTGGCGAACCACTGCCGGCGGATCCTGGTCAGCAGCTTCACCGCCTCGGTCTTGTCGAGGAGGATCGCGCGTGTCGACCAGCGGTAGGGAAAGGCAAGCCGGTTCAACTCGTCGAGGATTCCGGGATGGGTTGCAGTGGGAAACCCGACCACGCTGAGCGTACGGAGGTGGTGGCTACCGAGACGTGGCTCGAGGCCGCCGGCGAGCGGCTCGTCGGCGAGCAGCGCATCGAGATGCATCGGCGTCTCCGGGACACGAACGCGCTGCTGTCGGGTCGAGACGGTCGAGTGCAGGTAGGTGAACGTGTCGCCATCATCGAGCCACGCCACCTCGGGCATGAACCCTTCGACCAGTTGCAGGACGCGGTTGGTCCGATCGAGGAAGCCACGCAGAAGTTCGTAAGGATCGATGCCGCTCTGCGCGCGGCCTTCATAGAGCCAGCCCTCGATGCGCGAGGCGTCCTCGGCCGGCGGAAGCCAAACGAAAGTCAAGAAATAGCGGCTCTCGAAATGCGCGCCGGCCTCCTCGAAAGCATCCCGCCGCTCCAGATCGACCAGCGCGGATGCTGCATCCGGAAAGGCGTTGTACGGATAGGTCTGGGCGGCGCTGCGCTGGGCTTCGACGAAGATCGCCCATCCTGAGCCGAGACGGCGGAGCGCGTTGTTGAGGCGGGCCGTCACGCCGACCAGTTCCGCAGGCGTGGCGCTATCGAGATCCGGACCACGGAAGCGCGCCGTCCGCTGGAATGATCCGTCCTTGTTAAGGACCACACCTCGGTCGACCAACGCGGCCCAGGGCAGGAAGTCGGGAAGGCTGGCGGGGCGATTGCGATACTCAGCGAGGTTCAGCATGGAAGCCTCATGTGGCGAGGTAAGGCGGATAGCGGAGGTGACGGCGAACGACGTCCACGAACTGCGGGTCGCGTTTGGCCGCCCAGACGGCCGCAACGTGGCCGACGGCCCAGATCAGCGCGCCGGGAATCCAGAGGCGCAGGCCAAGCGCGATAGCCGCCGCCAACGTGCCGTTGGCGATCGCGACGCTGCGCGGAGCGCCGCCCATCAGGATCGGCTCGGTGAGCGCGCGATGGACCGGCGCGAAGAAGCCCGGCACCTCTGGATCGACAAGCGCAGCCATCAGACCAGCGCTCCGCCCGAGAAGCTGAAGAAGGTGAGGAAGAAGCTCGAGGCAGCGAAGGCGATCGACAGGCCGAAGACGATCTGGATCAGCCGGCGGAAGCCGCCGGCGGTGTCGCCGAACGCAAGCGTCAGGCCGGTCACGGTGATGATGATGACCGAGATGATCTTGGCGACCGGACCCTGCACCGATTCCAGGATCTGATTGAGCGGTGTCTCCCAGGGCATCGAGGAGCCCGAGGCATAGGCCGCCGGCGCGAACGCGATCGAAATGAGAGCAATCGTCGCGACATCGGTGAAGCGGCGGCGAACACGACGGATTGCGGAAGCAAGCTGGATCATGATAGGTCTCCGGAAAGCGAGGGGTCGCCGCCCGCCCCGGCAGACTGGACACGGTAGTCGCCGGTAGCGGGGTCGAGCCCGGCGACGAGAGCAAGTTCAGCGAGGCGGCGTTCGCTGCCGCGGCCGCGCAGCACCGCGACGACATCAATCGTCTCGGCGATCAGCGCCTTGGGCACGGTGAGGACGGCTTCCTGGATGAGCTGTTCGAGGCGGCGGAGCGCGCCCAGCGCAGACCCAGCGTGAATCGTGCCGATCCCACCGGGGTGGCCGGTCCCCCAGGCCTTGAGGAGCTCCAAGGCCTCGCTACCCCGCACCTCCCCGACCGGAATGCGGTCGGGGCGCAAACGCAGCGAGGACCGGACCAAATCGGACAGGGACGCGACGCCATCCTTGGTGCGCAGCGCGACCAGATTCGGAGCGCGGCACTGCAGCTCGCGCGTGTCCTCGATCAGCACCACACGATCGGTGGTGCCGGCGATTTCGGCGAGCAGTGCGTTTGTGAGCGTGGTCTTGCCGGTCGAGGTGCCGCCAGCGACCAGGATGTTCTTGCGCGAAGCGACAGCGGTCTTCAGAGCCGTCGCCTGATCGGCGGTCATCGTGCCGGCGGCGACGTAATCATCGAGTGTGAACACCGCGACGGCGGGCTTGCGGATCGCAAAGGCCGGCGCCGCAACGACCGGCGGCAGAAGTCCTTCGAACCTCTCTCCCGTCTCGGGAAGCTCGGCCGAGACCTGCGGCCTCTCGGCATGGACCTCAGCGCCGACATGGTGTGCGACCAGGCGCACGATGCGCTCGCCGTCGGCCGCGGACATCGTCCGTCCGCTATCCTCCAAACCACCCGACAGCCGATCGATCCAGAGCCGGCCATCGGGGTTGAGCATCACCTCGACGACCGAGGGATCCTCAAGGAAAGTCGCAATCGCCGGGCCGAGCGCGGTGCGCAACATGCGCGCACCACGCGAGAAGGCTTCCGAATGGATTGAAGTGCCCGCCACGATCGTCCCCCGTCGAGCGCCAATCGCAATAAGCGGTCGGCGACGGGGATGGATAGAAAAGGCAGCGAATGGATCAGTTCAACAAGTATTCTGCCGTCGTAGGGGACTAGCGTGGAGCAGAGAAAAAATACTTGCTGTATAGAAGGCGGAGTCATTAGGCGGTGTTCTCAGCAAGATCCGCCTTCTCCCTTCGTCCAAGTTTGCCGGGATTTGGTGCGCCATACATTCCGTATCGGAGGTGCAGGCGTTCCCGCTCGCACTCATAGTCAGGGTTGGGGCAAATCAACACGCGATCAGAATACTGCTGAGACCCCCAACGACGGTATCGTTGCCGAGTCTTTCAAGTGCGCGCAACCTAAAAACGAAAAGATTGCGAATCCCAAACTGCGAGTCGGAACACGATAGCCGTAGCTCGTCATCTGACCGAAAGATCGATCAGCTAATCGCCTTTAGGCAGTATGCTCGCGAGTTGGTCCTCGACCCCTACGTTGTAAGCCTGAGAAAGAGCGGCAACGTGGAGGCCAACAGCCACACGGAGTCCCCCTAGGGCGAGATAAAAGTCGGTCTCGTTCCGTCCCGGACCACCTATCTGAGCAAGAAATTGGTGACAAGCGCGTCGTATCCCGCGTACAGCGGCCTCTGCAGGTGACTTGCTATCGAGCTTACCAATAACCTCAGTGCACAAGCTGCGTATGTCGTCTACAGACGGATCGGCCTTTTCGCGCATCTGCTGATCGGGTGTATTGAACAATATGCGGCGATCTTCCAGGTACGCAATCAAACCTTGAACCGCTTTTTGTTCTGCGTCGCTTACCTCCCACCCTACGCCACCACCGAAACCAAGAACGCTAAGAGACACTGATTTTACTCGGACCTTTTTCCCGTGAGAAGCCATGTTCGTCTCCTGTAGCTGGACAGGTGATTCGAATTGATGCGGATCCCAATCTGGTCGCGGAACTAGGGTACAATGCCTCTCACCCTTCAAGGAAGGGCCTTCTGGGCTAGATAACCATCTAGAGCGCGTTTGCGGGCCGACGAAGACCCTCCTTCAGCCGAAGCGTTCTACCTATTCTCCGCCCTCATAGAACAGCTCGAGCGGCAACCCGACCAGCGACTTTCCGATCCAATCCCGCGCGATCACATTGGAGGGACCCATTGCGATGGCAGCACGGGCATCCCGGAACGACCGTTCGATCGGGCCACGTCGATAGCCGTACCCTCCGGTCACGGTCAGCGCGGCAGCGGCGACCTTGTTGGCAACCTCAGCGGCATGAACCTTGAACTCCGTGAGCGGAATCAGGATCTCGCTCTGCGGCTTGCCAGCGCGCCACAGCTCATCCAGCTTGGCGGCGAGTTCGTTGCGCCACGGATGCAAGGTCTCTACAAGGACCTTTGCAGCCCCGAGTTCCTGGCGGATGGCCTGATAGTCCGACGGGTTCTTGTTCTTGTCCTTGTGAACGAAGCTCGAGGTGTGTGCGACCGCCGCGTTGAGGACGCCGCGCGCCACGCCTTCCCACACAGCACCGAGGCCGATGAGGTACACTGGGGAGACGCCGTCATAGATGATCTCCTTGCCCTGTCCCTCAGCGCCCAGCCGGTCGCGGCTGGGGACCTTCACGCCCTTATACCGGATCGGGCCGGAGTGATTTCCCCGTACCCCAAGCGCCTCCCACGGGCCGGCTTCGATTCCAGGCGCCTTGCCGTCGACGATGAAGAAAGAGATGTCGGTCTGGTCCTTGGCGCCAGGAGAGCGCGTCTGCACCACGTAAAAATCGGCCTGGCCCGAACTCGTCGTGAAGGACTTCTCGGCGTTGACGGCATAGTTCTCGCCGTCGCGCGCAGCTTCCGAGAAATTGTACCACCAATGTCCGCCGGACGCTCGCTCGCTGGTCGAATAGGTGCCAAGCAGAGTACCGTCCTTCGCCTTTAGCCAGCGTTCTTTCTGATCGTCATTGCCGAACAGGTTGATCGTCTGCGCCGCGCCAACGTGCATGACATAGACGAGGCCTGTCGAAGCATCATGCTGGCCGATTCGATAGGCCGCCTCCGCAAAGTCGCCATGGCCGAGGCCAAGCCCGCCGAAACGCGACTCATTGAGCACCCCGGTCCAGCCGGCCGCAGCCAGCGCCTGCAGATTTTCCCTCGGAAACCGGCCTTCGATGTCGTTTCGATCGGCATGGAGCTTGACTGTGCTCTGGATTGCAGCATCGAGGCGGGAGTAGATATCGTCCTGTGCGGCGCGCGCGAGATTATCCTTGCTCATGGGTATTCTCCTCTGTCAGTTCGATGAAACTGTTCAAGCCGCATGATTGGCCGGCGACAGGCGCCGTAACGCGGCAACATGTGACGCGCTCTCCTCGGGGCTTCCGAGATAGAGCGCCTTGATCTCAGCGCGCCCGCGCAAGTCCGCGGCATCGCCTGCCAGCACCGTCGATCCGCCGTCGAGGACGGTGGCACGGTCGGCGTAACGCAGCGCCACCGTCGAGTTCTGCTCGGCGACGAGGATCGACAATCCCTCCTCACCGTTGAGCTGCTTCAAGGTGCTGAAGATTGTCTCGACAACGAGCGGGGCTAGGCCCATCGAGGGCTCGTCCAGCAGCAACAGTCGCGGGCGCGCCATCAAGGCACGGCCGATCGCCGTCATCTGCTGCTCACCGCCCGATGTGAGGCCCGAGGCGGACCGCCGGCGCTCTTTCAGGCGCGGAAACAATGTGTAGACGCGCTCAAGTTCTGCCGCGATCTCGCGTCGCGACAAACCACCTCCAATGCCGCCGGCGACGAGGTTCTCCTCGACGGTGAGCGCACGAAAGCAGTGGCGGCCTTCCAGTACCGGAACCAGACCCAGACGAACCAGTGCGGCCGGGGTGAGCGCAGTGGCATCGTGCCCGTCGAACACGATGCGGCCACGGGCGAGCTGTCCACGCTCGGCATGCAACAGATTGGAGACCGCCTTCAGCGTCGTGGACTTTCCCGCGCCATTGGCGCCAAGCAGCGCAACGATCTCGCCTCGTCGCACCGTGAACGAGACGTCCGACAGCGCGCGAATGGCATGGTTGTAGGTCGCAGCCAGGCCCTCAAGCACAAGAAGATGATCGCTCATTGCCATGCTCCGGATTTTCTTGGACGGGAGCGGGCATTGCCCGCTCCCAAGCCGTCTCGAATGTCGCTACTGGCTGACCGGTGCGTCGTCGGACGTGCGGACCTTGATGTTGTGCTCAGCGGCATAGGCCGCCGACGATTTCTCGATGATCGGGCGCAGGAACGCCCAGTCGGGTGCGATCCAATCCGACACCACCTTCCATTTGGTGCCGTCCCACTGCTGGAAGGTCACGCGACCATCACCCTCGTGATTGTCCCAGGTCACATTGATGGAATGGAACAGGCCCTTGGCGCCCAGCGCCTCGACCCGCGCCGGGTCGAGCTGCAGATGTTCGAAGCCCCAGCGTACCTCCTCGCCGGTCAGCGTCCGTTTGCCGAATTTCTGCTGCGCGATCCGGATCGCCTCGACGTTGAGAATGCCGTTAACGATGCCGAGGTTGTGACAGACGCTGCCGATGCGCTTCTTGTCGTCGAGATTGCCTTTGCCTGCTCCGTAGACGGTCTTGATGATCTCCTGCAGCACCGGGTATTCGGCGCCGGATGCCTGCGTCGTGATCGCAACATAGCCCTTTGCCGCATCACCGGCGGGAATGACGTCCTCTTCCGAATTCGACCAGACATTACCGATGATGTGATCGACCGGGAAGCCAACCTTCTGCGCCGTCTTCAGCGCCACGGGATTCATCACACCCCAGCCGCGCAGCACTACATAGTCCGGCTTGGCGCGCCGGATCGACAGCCACTGCGACTGCTGTTCATTGCCGGGATGCGGCACTTCGATCTGCTCAAGGGAGAAGCCGTACTTGTCGGCGAGCAGCTTGTAGATCGGGATCGTCTCCTTGCCGTAAGGCGAGCCGTGATAGAGCACGACGATCTTCTTGCCTTTGAGCTTGTCGGCGCCGCCCTCGCGCGAGGCGATGTAGTTCACGATGCCTGACGTCTCGCTGTAAGGATTGAGCAGCAGGGGAAACACGTAAGGAAAGACCCGGCCGTCCGTCGAATCAGTCCGCCCGTGGTTGATGGTGATCAGCGGCACCTTGTCCTTGGTGATGCGGTCGATCATCGCGTACGCAATGCCGACGGAAAGCGGATTCCAGGCCGCGACGCCGGGGTGGCTTTTCAACCGCTCGTAGACTTCGACACCGCGCTCGACCTCATACTGCGTCTCGCCCTCCTCCCAGGTCAGCTTAACGCCGTTGACGCCGCCATCGCGGATATTGGTCAGGTTCAGATAGTCGATGAAGCCGCCGAAGAAGCCGGTGCCGCCGGCCGCGTACGGGCCGACCCGGTAGCTCTGTAACGGGAAGAACTGCTCATCGGCCTGGGCCGGCAGCGCAGCACTGAGGCCAATGGCGGCGGCGAGCGCCGCAGCACGAAGGGATCTTGGTAAACGCATGGCATTTGTCCTTTTGTTCGAGAGGCTTTTCAAGGCTGGGTGGAGCGAGGAAACCGACCAGAAAACCGGCGCAGGATCGGTTCTGCGAGGCGGTCGACCAATGCGATCAAGCCGCGCGGTTCGGCGATCAACAGGCCAATAATGAGCGCCCCGATAACGATGCGCTGGCTCATCTCGAGCACGCCGGAATCGAAGACGTCGCCGAGGAGCGCGGCGCCAAGGCGCGAGAGCAAGAGCGGAAACACGACCATGAATGCCGCACCGAGAAACGCTCCTCGGATCGAGGCAAGTCCGCCGATGATGATGATGAAGAGGATCTCGAACGAACGATCCAGGTTGAAGCCGGCGGGCTCCACGGTGCGCAAGTAGGCGAATGCCCACAGCACTCCTGCGATTCCGATGATGAACGACGAGACGCCGAACGCGAGCAGCTTGGTGCGCAATAGTGGCACGCCGATCACCTTGGTCGCCGTCTCATGGTCGCGCAGCGCAATAAAATTCCGTCCGACCTGTGAGCGCAGCAGACGGATGGCGAGCAGCGTCGCGATGACGACGACGGTCAGCGAAAAGAGGTAGCGCCCGACCGCGCCCGAGAAGGTGATGCCCGCCACCGCCAATGGTGGAGCGTCAATCACGCCGGACGGATTGTTGTTGGAAAACCAGCCGAACTTGGTGAGGGCCCACTGCACGAAGAACTGTGCCGCAAGCGTCGAGACCGCGAGGTAGAAGCCGCGCAGCCTAAGGCTCGGCAGGCCGAAAACGATCCCAACCGCCGCGGCCACAAGGCCCGCGGCCACAAGGCTCACCAGGAACGGCACGTCGTGCAGACGCAGATTGAAATTGTAGGCGGCGTAGGCACCGACCGCGAGAAACGCGGCCGACCCGAGCGAGACCTGGCCGGCATAGCCGGTGAGCAGATTGAGCCCTAACGCGGCCAGCGCCAGCGCAAGAAACGGCGTCAGCACGGCATCGAGCAGGTAATCGGACCCAGCGAACGGAACGACGCCATAGGCTAGGATCAGAAGAACTGCCGGACCGAGATGATTGGGGGTAAGCCAGCCGGCGGCAATTGAGCGAGCAGATCTCGTCATCAGATCAGACCCTTTCCACCAATTTCTGGCCGAACAGCCCGGAAGGACGCACCAGCAGGAAGCCGAGCGCCACCACATAGGCGGCCCAGGCCTCAATGCCGCCGCCGAACAAGGGGCCGACGTAGACCTCAGCCAGTTTCTCGATTGCGCCGATCAGGAGGCCTCCAACGATGGCTCCCGCGACCGAGTCGAATCCGCCGAGCACCAGCACTGGCAGCGCCTTGAGCACGACGAGCGACAGGGAGAACTGCACGCCCAGGCGAGCCCCCCACAATAGCCCCGCGACAAGCGCGACGATGCCCGCCGCGGTCCATACCGCCGCCCAGACGCGCGACAGCCGTAGCCCCACCGCAAGCGCAGCGAACTGATCATCGGCGACGGCGCGGAACGCGAGGCCTGTTCGGGTGTAACGGAAGAACAGCGTAAAGGCTGTAACCAGGGCTCCAGCGATTGCCGCTGCGAACAGGTCGAACTGGCTGATCAGAACGCCTCCGACCTCGAAGGGAACATCGTCGATACCAAGATCGAGTCCGTGAACCTGCGTACCCCACAACAGCTGCGCGGCTCCCTCAATCACATAGGACAGGCCGAGCGTCGCCATGAACAACGTCATCGGCGACTGGTTGACGAGCGGCCGCAGCACCGTGCGCTCGACCGTGATGCCAAGCACGACCATGATCACCAAGGTGGCGGAGAGGGCCAACCAGAACGGCACGCCCCGCTCGACCAAGCTCACGAACGTGAGCGCCGCGAACAACAGCATCGCGCCTTGCGCGAAGTTCAGGACGCCGGACGTCTTGTAGATTAGCACGAAGCCGATCGCGACCAGCGAGTACATGACGCCGGACAACAGCCCCCCGACGAGAACCTCAATAAAGAACTGATAGTCGAACATCAGATCACGAGCTCCGCCTGACCCTCATGGGCAACGCCAAGATAGGCGTCGATCACCGCCTGGTCGGAGCGCACCTCTTCCGGGGTGCCGTCGGCGATCTTGCGGCCGTAGTCGAGAACCGCGATCCGATCGGTCAATCCCATGACGACGCCAATGTCGTGCTCGATCAGCACGATGGTGGTGCCATAGGCATCGCGCGCATTGCGCACATGTGCCGCGAGTTCTTGCTTCTCGCCGAGGGTGACACCGGCAAGCGGCTCATCCAGCAGCAACAGCTGCGGCCGTGCGACCAGCGCTCTGGCGAGCTCCACCCGCTTCTGGATACCGTAAGGGAGATCGCCGGCAAGCTGGTGCTTGACAGCATCAAGATGCAGAAAAGCGATCACCTCCTCAGCGGCGGCACGGGCCTCGGCTTCCTCGCGGCGCGCTTGCGGCGTCGACAGAATCTCCCGAACGAAACCGGTTTGCCTGCGATGCACAAGGCCCATGATGACGTTGTCGAGCACCGGCAGCCCCTTGAACAATGCAAGGTTCTGGAAAGTGCGCGCCACGCCGTGGGCTGCAAGGCGCGCCGTCGGCACATGCGTGAATCTTTCACTTCCGAGCAGCACCGCGCCGTGGTCAGGACGATAGAGCCCGCTGACTACGTTGAGCAGCGAGCTTTTGCCGGCACCGTTGGGACCGATGATGGCGCGGATCTCGCCCTTCGCGACCGCCAAATCGATAGCATGCAGCGCGGTAACGCCGCCAAAGCTAAGCGAAATGCCCTCAAGGCGTAGCACGGGCACGGCGGCGCCGGAAACCAGCGCCACCGCCTCGTCCGCGGAAAGCACGCCGCCCGCCTCCAGCGCGGCCCCGGCAGCACGCTCTTGAGCGCGCGCCAGGATCAGGGCGTCGCCCCCCGATGTCGCAACCAGACTCATACGTCGCCGCGTCTCGGCTATTCCGCCGCCTGGACGTGCGGCGCGCTCTGGGCCTCCAGCTCGCGCACCAGCGGGATCACGTGCTTGCCAAAATACTCGACCTCTTCCTGGAAATGCAGGAAGCCGAGCAGGATCAGGTCGGCGCCGGCATGCTTGAGCTCGATGATGCGCTCGGCGACCTGCGCTGGCGTACCGATCAGATTCGAGCGAAAGCCATCATTGTACTGGACTAGATCCTGGAAGGTAGACTTGGCCCAATTGCCCTCACGCTCGGGGCTCGCATTGCCAGCGTTCTGGACCTCATGGTGGAAGCCGTGCACTGCTTCCGGGATCGCCTTATCAAGGATCTCCTGCAGGACGTCCTTGGCTTCCTTTTCCGTCTGCCGGACGATGCCGAATGCGTTGATGCCGATCTTGGTGCGCCAGCTCTTCCCGAAGGTCTTTTCCTTGGCCCTGATATCGTCGATCTGAGCTTTCAGGCCATCAGGCGTATTGCCATTGGTGAAATACCAGTCAGACACGCGGGCAGCCATGTCACGAGCGGCACGCGAGGAGCCGCCCTGAAAGATCTCAGGCAGCGGATCGAGCGGCTTTGGTTTTAACGAATAGTCGTTGAACCGATAGAAATCTCCCTTGAGCGTGAAGTTCTCCTCCGTCCAGATGCCTCGCAACGCATTGATGAATTCTTCCGAGCGGCGGTATCGCTCATCGTGATCGAGCCATGGCTCGCCAATTGCATGGAATTCACCGCGGAACCAGCCCGACACAATATTGACTGCGACGCGCGCATTAGTCAGTTGGCTGATCGTTGCAATCTGCTTTGCGGCCAGTGCCGGATTCCACGGCCCGGGCAGAAGAGCGGCGATCACCTTGAGCTTCTCGGTCGCGGCGAGCAACGCGTGCGAGAAGGCGACGGATTCATGCTGCTTGTCAGCTCCGTAGCCCGCTGTGAAACGGATCTGGCTCAGCGCGTAGTCGAAGCCTGCCTTTTCTGCGAGCTGGGCAAGCTTCCGGTTGTAGTCGATATCCCAGCCGGTGCGTTGCTCGATCGAGGATATCACAAGGCCGCCGGAGACGTTCGGGACCCAGTAGGCGAACTTGATGGGAGTGTCCGTGGTCATGCTGTTACCTCACGTAATTGGCTTGTGATGAACGGTCGGCTGGGTTTGAAGCAGGCAGCACATGGCGATCCCCTGCTCCAGACGAGCGAGGGCGCAATTGCTAGGGTCGGATGCCAGGCTACGAGGGAGAGATGTATTCGCGATCTGCGGCGTCACCGCAGGAGCGCGGGATTGAGATCGTCAACAGAGTGACGCGCGCATGACCCAACAGGACATCGCCGGTGCACAAAAACTTCCCGCGTCACCGACGAGAGCATTGCAAATCATCAGCGTTCCCCTCTCTCAATCACCATCGATTGACGATCAATACTCTCAGAGAAGAAACGAGCTTACGAGTCTAAGACAAACTCTTTTTCATCGCGTCTGAGAAACTCGTTTTTCTAGATTCTCAACAAACGGCTCGTTTGTTGCGGCGTGCCTAAAAACTCTCACCCACACACACGTTCGCGAGACAACTAGTCAAGAAAGCGTCAATAGGTATCTCTTTCATGAGACTGCTGCCGAAAGACAGTTTTCTACTGCCGCGACGTACGACCTCAAAAAAAGGCGTCGCACGAGACTCGTTTTGTTCTCGATCGATATCGCGCGTCCTGGAAATAAGGATTTTCCTTTGGTGGGCGCACCAGGGCTCGAACCTGGGACCCGCTGATAAAGAGTCAGCCCCGGGTTGAGAACAATCAATGACTTACTGGTCGCACCACTGGGCTTATCCGACCGAAAGTGGGCATTCGTCGCACCATCATAGTGATTGCACTGCCTGATATCGCACCCGTGACCGAGCGGCGACGGACGCAGCCAAAAAAGGGAATCCGAGGTGTGAGGGTCCCGTGTGCAAGTGCCGGAACCGCGAATGCCGAGCCACCAGCTTTGTCGGCGACCAGGGCGAACGGTGGGCAAGCGGCCTCAGCGCAAGCCAGCTGAAGCGGCTTCTGTTAACAACTCTCTAGGGACGCCGATAGTGCGAGCAGGATAGCAGGGCTCGAGCGACCAAAACGCAAGCATGCGCCCTTGTCCTAATAGCGCATAGCCCTGGTGGACGGCTCAATGGTGGGCCGGTAGCAGACCAGCTTGCTACCGTCGAGAATCTCTAGCGAGCTATCACAGGCCGGGCAGCGGTACTCGCCTTTCTTCCCGGGCTGTGATGATAATTCGAGGCGACGAATACCGGCGCCGCAGCAGGAACATATTACGTCGCTCTTTCTCATCCCTGAGCCTCACACTGCGCGCTGTCACAAAATATAAGGCATAGGCTTGGTTGCAGCACGAGTTCGATATGTCAGAAATGATGATCCGCTGTCCTGTGACGGGTCAGGCCGTGCTGACTGGCCTGAGAGTTGCCTTCGCTCGAGCACGGCCTTGGTCTCGAACCAGCCGACGATTGATTCGACCAGCGCGACGCCGATTGCCGCCATTATCAGAATCAGCTCGATCATGATTTGGACTTGCCGATCATAGCTCGCACCCGTGGCCGCCTAGCTCCGCCGCCGTGTGCGCTCAAGCCCCAGCCGAGGCTGGCGCGGCTGGGGCTTCGGATGCGTGGTCACCGTGTTGAGGCGGACACCGCCGAAAGCGGTGCTTTCCGGCGAAACGATCCGTAACTAAGACGGAAAACGGCACGCTTTCTATGCGATACTTCATCTCGATCCCCTCCGGGATCAGCGGCGGCGAGGTCCGGCTGGGTTAGCCTCCGTTGCCGGGCCTCGCTTCTGGTCCTCGTGTTCGCGGCCTGATCTGCGCAGGTGTTCTTGTTCAGGGCGAGTGGGTCGCGCTGTTCTACGCAACACCCATCTGCCTCAGCGTCCAGGGCATCCCTGACCTGCCAAGGCGTGCAATCCAGGTTTCTCGAGACAATATCGCCGCTGGCGTCAAGCTATCGGCCAAACCGTAAAGCTAATCGGCGATTTCTGTCCGCCGATCGGCAAATCTGTCACGTCAACCGGTGACACGGAACTTCTCCGCATTCTTCGCGGCAACAGCCAGGACGCGAGAAAGTTCAAGCGCCTGATCCGCCGTTACCTGACAATGAACGCCCACAACACTCGCGATGACGACGGTGATCTCGTCGCCGATCCGCTCGACTGCGATCGCAGCCGACTCGTCGATTTCGATCTCTCCGATACGCCCCAGATCGTCAGGTTCTTTCCCATCACCTACACTCCATGGCCCTAAGCATTGGTATATTGGAGATCCTGTTTTAGGTCACTCGGAATTGCTGTCCCCGCAACACTCGCAGGCCGAAATGCTTGAGCACCGGGCGTGGTGATCATCGATAAAAGCCCGCCATGTAGCGGATTGCGACGAAAGTCCCGACGACAACGGCGGCCGTGATAGCGACTGAAAATGCCACTCGAGCCAAGAACTGGCCGGGGCTAAGTCCGTCCCATGAACTCATTTTCTTGCTTTGCGTTGCGGTTAGAGTTTGTGAGGCGTGAAGGCCCTGAGTTAGATGCGGGGGGTTGCAGTCCCACACCTGTTTGGACAACCACCCTTCATGCTGACCGCTCTCCAGCCTCGTGACAATAAGCCTATCGTTTTTGTCCATGTATCATCGGAGTGGCATCTAACGCCACAGCTGTCGACGCTGCTTGGATGAACCACACGGAATCGAGGCCCTTAGTGTGACTGTAGCGTGAAATGTGATCGATCAGGTTCTGTCGAGCCTGCGCGTAGTTCGCCTTGTATTTACTAAAAATCCCAACTGACCAAATTACAGGGCCATCACTGAGCTCCCTGTTCACGTAACGCAATTAGAATGATCCTGCCACACGCACATTGCGAGTGGCCGACGGAATCCCGGTTATGCACGCCCAGAATCATCGCGTGTGTTGAGCCAAGCGCCGGAAATCGAGCAAGCTAGAACGCCTCGCCGCTGGGCGAGATCAAATCGGAAAGGTAGGCGACATCGTCTCGGAATCTCCGGGCGACTTCATATCGGTACACCCGGGCGACTTCGTCGGAATCCGCAAACTGGGCTTCAGCGAGCGCCCATCGGGGCTCGACGCGGGGCCGATAGCGCGGTGGCAGGCCGGGTCACCGACTTGCGCGAGACCGAGACCCCCTGCAATTCTCCAGCGATGGACCTCAACATCAAAGAGAGATGACCGGACGATCTGCTGACGCTGCTTGAACGCGATCGTGCCATCTTCGAAGGCTGGGAGCTTCAACGGATCGGGACACCGGGAGCGACCTCTGTCTCCGGTTTCGACTATGATCGGGCAGTTCGTCGCCTGGTGAGCGTCCTCATCAACCACCGGCTCCACGGCTATCAGTGCACCCGGCTGACCGCCGCCGAGATCGCGCACATTCGGTCAACCGGTATGCAGTTGCCGGATGAAACAGTACTGCGCCAGCGTATCGAGACGCTGCGAGCTGGCGGCCTAATCGATGACGACATCGCCGCCGATTCATTGCCGCCGGCGCCTGATAGACGCCGCGCCTTGACGAGCAAGGCGTAGATGATGCGCGCCAATCTTGTTGGCGAGTGCCACGGATGCGACCATGATCGGTCGTCTTTGCAGGTCGAATCCAGAGCGGGGCATTCAAGCCCCGTCAAGCAACTCGATGATCAAGGTCGCACCAACGATCAGCAACGTCCGAAGTCGTCGATTCCCGCCCTTTGATATCACTCCAAGCCGCTGCGTTTAAATACCGACAACGAAAACCTCGTCCCGCGTAGCGGGCCGATTGTCAGTTCGGCAACAAAATGTCGCCACGTGGACGATACGTAGGGTCAGAAAACGCGAAAAATCAGCAATCTTCAATTCGGCACGCCGCTTGCCTTGTTCACGGCGTCGGCACCGATCGCTTGTGAGCCCGTGATGGATGATTTGGCGACTTTGAGCAAAGGCAGGGAGACTGGCTGTGTCGCGAACTGACATAGAGCGATTCGTCAACGATCTCGGGAGCGAAGGTGGTCTGCTTGAACGCATAAAACCAGCTGCTACCGGCCTTGCATCGATTGTCGCGATCGGAAGGAGCCTCGGCTACAGCTTCACACTTGATGAAGCCAAAAGTTGCATTCGAGCCCGACAGAAGTTGACGACTAAACGGCTCGCCGGTGGCACTTTTTATTCGAGTGATACGATCTCGACCAGCGCTGTGCAGGCCCTTGCGGAGGTGGCCACGAGCGGCGCGCAAGCCGCGGAAGCGGCCTCTGACCATGCCACGGCAGTTGAGCCCGTTGCAGTTGTTGTGGTTGTTATTGTTGCGGTCGCGGCCGAGGTCTGACCTGCCCTTCGCTCTGACCGCATCGGCTGGTTGCTCAAGGAGGCGATGAAGTGCGATGAGAACATGAAATAAGCTTCGTCAAATGACACACGCTGCCGCCGAGCACTACCGACAGATTTTTGACCGGCGCACCCCGGAGCAACTGCGCACCCTGTCGCACCTCAAACGCTTCATGGAGCGGTTAGTTGGTGACGTGGAGTTCCGCAGGGCGCTTGCTGAGGCAATCGCCACCCCTCGAGCGGTAACAGAGCGGTACGGCATTAAAGTGGATCCAATGGAGGTGCTACCGCTCTGGCGCGGTGGCTACCAACAATACCGCTTCAAGCCGGAGTCTGCGCCGTGGCCGCTGGCTGTGATGTGGGATGAGTATCTCCGCGAGATGATGCGTCATCGCGACCTCTTGCGCGACGAAGGCGAGATGTCAACGATCAATCCTCGCTTTCATGCTTGGCGCGAGCGGCAAATCCGGCGCTGCAATGACCAATTGGGCGTGTCGGCGGCGTCGCTCACGCACCCCATAATCGCGTTCGAGCTAAGCGAAGGCTGCACCGTCGGCTGTTGGTTCTGCGGCCTCTCGGCCGATCGCTTCAAAGGCTATTACGACTATAGCAAAGAGCATGCAGCGCTTTGGCGGGGCGTGGTTGGTGTCGCGAGCGAAATGTTTGGTTCGGCAGTCCGCACGGGCTTCTGCTACTGGGCCACAGATCCTATGGACAACCCACACTACGACCGCTTTCTGTTCGACTACTATCAGATTACGGGCGCGTTACCGCAAACAACAACGGCCGCCCCACTCAAGGATCGGGCACTCACCAGGCGCGTGCTCGAGCTCTTCAATCTATATCGCACGACGACGAATCGTTTCTCCGTGCTGAGCACGGCACATCTCAATCAGATTCACACGGCGTTTTCGCCTGAGGAGTTGCTAGGAGTCGAACTCATCCTGCAGGGCAACGAGGCGCTGACGGCAAAGGCCATGGCCGGGCGCGCACGCGAGCGGAAGGAGAAGCTCAGGGGCGCTAATAAGGACGGTGCAATCGCCTTTCTGGAACGCAGTCACACGACAATCGCCTGTGTTTCCGGCTTCCTCGTAAATATGCGGCAGGGGCGTTTACGACTGGTGACGCCGGTGCCGGGTAGCGAGCGCTGGCCTCTCGGGTACCGCATCCTGGGCGAACGCTTCTTCAGCACGCCTGACGGGTTCCGGGGCGGGCTGCAGAGCATGATCGAACAACATATGCTCGAGAGCCCAGCCCATGATCTGCCAATCCGCTTCCGCAGGGACCTGCAATACAAGGCAGGGAGCCGGCACTTTCATCTTTGCTCACGCAACATGGAACACCGCGTGCTCGACGACATCGCCCCGATTTCCGTTGGCCGTTTGATCGCGGACGGCAACTGCACAATGTCGGAGCTGGTTATTCGGGTCGCAGCTGACGGAAAAACCCTCCTTGGGGTCGCCGACTTGCTCGATCAGTTGTACATGGCCGGCCTGATCGAAGAAGACCTCGACGATCGCTTCATCTGGCAGACCGGTGACTGGACGACGAGCCGCATCGAAGGAGTCAAACACGCGGGCTCCCGCACGGGTGCAGATTGTGCCGATTCGCATTGAGTTACTACTTAGCCTCAAGCAACGGCAGCATCCCACCATCCAACAGTGCTGAGCGCGATGACAAGCCGCTCCGCATCCACGGCCCGTGGCTTCGTGGCGTGCACAACCGGCGTGACCACAGAAGCCCAGCGGACTTCCGCGCTTGCGGCTTCGAGCCAAGCCCTCATTTGCGTGCATCAACGGTGCACGACTGGACGCACGCTGTTAAGTCAAGAATGGCTGCCCCGCCCAGCCGTCAATCAAATGGTTCTGCCAGACGACAGTGCCGCTGGTCCGGAGAGGTCGTGCCTTTTCGTGGCGCGCCACTGCACCTTGCACTGGCGGTGATCCCTGGTAGCGAACGACGACGCACCTGAAACTTTGATAGGTCCATGTGAATGACGACTTCAATCCGTTCATCGATGAAGAAAAACAACGAGTCGTACTCGAGCGTGGCGCCGCTCAATATCAAGAGCGGAGCCGCGTGTAGGCAATTATTCATCGCTCGGCTCCAGCACTCTCTGCTTGTTCATGCCGTCCCGTCGCCGGGCAACGAACGTGACGCGGAAATCGTGGCTCGAAGCGGGCTGCGCACTGGCGGAATTAGCCGACTTCATGTTCACGGCTCCAGTCAGGAATTGCGCAGGAGTTCACTTTGCCTTCCGTCGCATGAGACTATGGCAGGGCGAACGCACCTGTGCGCACATCATGAATAACGTGGTATGATTATGAGTATCGATGTGCCAATCGTCCTAGTCAACATGCCTGTGTCGGCAGTTGAAAGGCCGTCGCTGGCGCTTGGTCTGCTGAAATCAGCGCTGACCCAGGCTGGACTGCAATCCACCATAGCTTATGCCAACATCTGGTTTTTAGAATACATAGGCATCGCCGACTATGGACCTCTTGAGAATTGCCCGCCAGAGGAGGCACTGGTTGATTGGCTGTTCGCGGGCATTGCTTTTCCCGGCTTCGAACGCGAACAAAACGCCTTCCTCGACCTCTATTTTGAGCGCAACCCGATACGCGCAGGCAAAGGTATGGCCGAGCGTCGCGCGAATTTCCTCAGGCTGCGCTCGCTTATCGGCGAGTTTATCGACTGGACGGCTGACAAGATACTAGAGAAGCGACCGGCTATGGTCGGGTGCAGCTCGACCTTCACCCAGCATGTCGCATCGCTCGCGTTGCTGCGCCGGCTGAGCGAGCGCTCACCTGATCTTGTCACCCTAATGGGTGGAGCAAACTGCGAGTCGGTAATGGGGTGGAGCACTCACGCCCGTTTCCCATGGGTCGACTATGTCGTGTCGGGCGAGGCCGACGCACTGATCGGCCCGCTGTGTTGGAACATCCTCAATCGCGGCAGAGACATTCCGCCTGCTGACCTGCCATTTGGCGTTTTCGGTCCGACGCATCGCGAGGCCGGCTATCCCGCGGCGTCGACGCGCGACTTAGTGCCCCGCGCAGTGATCGAGAACATGCGTGACCTGCCGCTGCCAGATTTCTCGGACTATTTTGCGGAGGTCGAGGCATCGCTCTACGCCGATCGCATCCATGCCGGGCTGCCGATGGAGTTCTCTCGCGGCTGCTGGTGGGGCGAGCGCAGTCATTGCATGTTTTGCGGGCTGAACGGCGGATCGATGGCCTACCGCCAGAAGCCCGCGGGGCAGGCCGCAGCGGAGATGATTGAGATGTCGGCGCGCTACGGCTCGTCGCGCATCGAAGCTGTGGACAATATTATGGCCATTGACTACCTTGAAAAGGCGCTGCCTCACCTCACCGCGCTACCCGAGAAGCTCGCGATCTTCTTTGAGGTCAAGGCCAACCTGAAGCGCCACGAGGTGGAGAAGCTGGCTGCTGCCGGCGTCCGCTGGATTCAACCGGGTATTGAGAGCCTGGATACTCGTGTTTTGAAGCTGATGCGCAAAGGAACGACCTCAGCGCACAATGTTCTGCTCTTGAAGTGGTGCCGTCAGTACGGCGTGCGGGTCAGTTGGAGTTTATTGTGGGGCTTTCCCGGCGAGAGTGATGCATGGTATGCGGAAATGGCCTCTTGGTTGCCGTTGCTGCATCATCTGCAGCCGGGACCTGCGGTACGCTTGCGATACCAGCGCTACAGCCCTTATCATCACACTGCCGAGAAACATGGACTGAAGCTGCTCCCCGCCGCCCCCTATCGCTACATCTATCCGCTGTCGGAGCGCGATCTCTCGGATCAGGTATACTACTTCGAAGACAGCGAAGACAACGATGTCGGCGGCCACTTCACAGTGCGCGACGCTCACCGCCGCCCGGGACTAAATGCCGTCGCCGAGGGCATCGATGCCTGGCTGAAAGCCTGGCGGGGGCCGACTTTGTCTATGCTGTCGATGCAGGACAACGGCGACGAAATCATAGTCGAGGACACGCGAGCCATAGCAGTCGAGCGCGAACACCGCGTCAGAGGCCTCGAGCGAGAAATTCTTCTGGCCGCGGACGAAGGGTCGCCTGAACCCCGCCTGCGCGAACGGCCGGGCGCGGCGAATGCAATGCAGGGCGAGATTGAGGCGGCGATAGCTGACATGATCGCCCGCAAACTGATCGTACGGCTTGACGCGCGGCTGGTTGGACTCGCGTTATGGCATCCATATACGCCAATCCTTCCCCTGACTGCGTTTCCTGGTGGCTATCTCGACCGACGCTCCACGCCAGCGGCCCCCCCGCGCGAATAAGGAAAACTGCGGTGTGCACTTCGCAAGGTCACACCCGTCGCCTGTCTTCTTTGCTTGGCGCTCGCGCCAGTCTTGTCGCTTTGTTCGCCCGCGTCGTTGAGCACAATCAACGGCGCCGAGTCCCAAGCTCCAACATATTTATGGTTTGAGATATTTGGCCGAAGCGGCGGCGATAATCGCGCCAACCTAGTGGAGCCGATGAAGTTTATGCGGCATACGGTGGGATGGGCAATGATCGCCCCAACGACGGGGCCAGCGTCGGCGCGTGCGTTCGCGAGAAAGTTGACCACTCCGGCGGGACGGCCCGCCGCCACTTTGATGCGAGCGGGTCGCAATCAAATTTCCGAATGGTCGTTCCAACATCGTCGAATTCCGCGCCGCGTCCGATAGCTTAGAGATGCGCTGCGAACTGCATCGCTCGATTTTCGAAAAAGAGAAACCCCGCAACGAGCTTCAAATATTTGACACAGGTTGCAGCTGCCAAAGCGTTGTGTAGTTTATCGGCCGCTCGAACGTTGCGCCTTTGGCGATATATGGCTTGCCCGCGTCCAGCATCGGCTGGAATCGATCCAACTGCTTCGCCGCGTCCAGAACGACACATAGAGACTTACATTCGTGATCGACGATGTCGTCGCTACTGCAATCATAAAATCCAGGCAACCCGCGCATCGTTTCGATGCGGGGGGCGAAGCACCTTCTGTCCTCGATCATCATTTGCCACATTTCCAAGTCTATCCGGCGGACATCGAAGAACAGGGACCCTTACGATTCACTGCATTGAGAATTCCTCTCCCTTAAGTTGTACAAGGATATGATGAACGGGACGCTGCGTAAGACCCTTTCGATCCCGGCGCTATGTCCCAATGCTTGGCGCTGCCGTACGAGGCGACGTGTGCCCAATGTCCAAGAGCTGCGATCGAGAATCTTCCACCCATTTCACTCCTCTTTGCGGAAGCGGTTTAGCTGAAGCGGCTCAAGCGTCCGTCTACGCAATCCATTCGAGAATTTGTGTGAGCCATGCATGCGGATTGACAACATTCATCCTCACCTGTCTGCAGAAGCGTGGCGATGCCCGCCTAGGGTCCGGCCGCTCCGATGGCTGTGGGCACGAGCATTTTGATGCCGGAAGCGTCGTTTAGCATTTTCGTGTAAACCGTCAGACCGTCAGATTTGGTTGCCGCTCGCCGCCGGAGAAATGGATGATGGCCAGCGAGCAATTCCGACTATCACCCTTCTTTTTTCTGTTTGCTCCGTTGCCTGCGCTTTGACGCTCTCGGAAACCCGCCTTGCGGAGTTGCACAAACACTCTCATAGCAAGCCTTCTCACCCTTGTAGTTGGCCAGCGCTTGGACCAACGGCGGCGTGACGTGCTGTTTCAGTTCGTCGGGGATAGGCTCAGGACCGCTTAGCGAGTTCAATGCCACCTCGACCAATTCGATTGCGCGATCCTTGTTGCCGCTCTCATAATAATACTGCGCGACCGCCCCATAAGACAGCCACTTGAGGCCATCGTCCCGGTGCGGAGGATTCAGCGCAAGAATGTGTTCGGACAACTCTTTGCCCATCGCAAGGCGCTCGGAAGACGGGAGGTGGGAGTTGTCATTCGCCGGATTGAAGAGTTGGCGCAGCGCCTCTTCCAACCACACCTCATTGTTTTTGTCGATCGCGTCGCGAGCGAATTGCCTCATAACCGGCAAGCCGGTCTGCATGTTGCGCAGTTTGTGAAGCAACAGATCCGCATGGCGCCCGCGGAAGTCGAGGTCGTCCGGCATCACCGCGAGGGCCTCTTCGACCGCCGAAACCGCCTTTGCCCAATCCTCCGCCTTCATCGCGGCGAGAATCGGCTCAGTCAACGCCCGCTCGCGCGTCATTTCGTCCATTTCGCGTCGTCCGGTTTCGATCCGCTCTGTGTCGGCGGCTTTAGCTTCATCGCTGGTCCGCCAGCTGCCGTTAAGAACTTTCGGCAAGACGTCATCGAGCTGCATCGGAGGACCGATAAAGGCGATGTGGCCGTCACGGTCAACGACGAACGAGGTGGGAATCCCGACAGAAAAGCTGGAGTCCATCCAAAGCTTGTTCATTTCGCCTGTGGAGTCGAACCCTATCCGATAGTTCAGGTTCGAGAACTTGTCGGTCAACCACGCGTCCAAGCTTGTTCGGGCCTCGTCCGCCGTTGCAGCTTCTTCGTAAGCTGCGACGCCGAGCACCTCAAGTCCGCTGTCTTTGTATTTCTCTTGCAGCTCTACCAGATGAGGCATCACTGCCGCACATGGTCCGCACCAAGTTGCCCAAAATTCGACGATGTACACCTTCCCGGGCTGGAAGCTCGTGAGGGGCTCGCCTCGCAGCCAGTTCTCCACCTTGATCGGGGGAGCTGGGGACTCCATGTGCAGCACCATGTTGCTCTCCAAAACCTATTGCCACTCGTTGCGCGACTTTGTGTGCTAGCCTGTCTCTCTCAGAAACGGAGCACACGGGTTCAAGAGAAGGCGAGCATCACTCGTTTTGCGCATCTGGTGTGCGCTCAGCCCTCACTCCGTGTTTCTGCATCCCAATAGCAACAGGCGTGCCAGCTCAGTCAGCACGCATCAAGCGCCTGACTACGCTTTGAAAACTCCAAGGCGCCCCAAACGCAGCCGGTGTTTTGAACCTGACGGACTTTGTCCCGTGTCAGAACTTGGACACGAAAAGCTGGTTTGTGAGTCACCGAATGGAGCCTGCTAACCCCTTTCCCCGCCAGGCAGGATGAGAGGAGACCGCGATGCAGATCGGAATCGAAATAGCCAAGGCAGAGGACCGCGACGGGTTCGTGGTCGATGACGACGGAATCATTCGAGGGGGCACTCAAGCACGAGCTGCGGATCGGTGCGGCTTAAAAACTGCCAGTGCTCGCCAGCACGCCAAGCGTTTCCTGCACCAACTGGCACCTCGATCAATTTTGCTGTTCAGCCGCGTGAATCGCGGCCGGACAGGAGTTTTCGCGGATGTTCGAACAAGGCTGCCGCCCGAAGTAAGCGGCCCGCTGGTCATAGACATGCCAGAGAACAATGGTGTGCTGAGCGGTTGGACCACGGAGAATCAAGAAAATCGTGCTGGGCACGGCAGCCCTCATCGCGCAGGGAGGGACTAAGCTAACTTGCTCGAACTTACCGTTTGGGAAGCGCCCAACCGCCAAGTCCGCTAGTGTTCATCAAAGTCCATCTCCGATGCGGGCGACAATGTGTTCGCTATGGTGGTGAAATCTGCTGTCCCGTTTTTCTGAATAGGCACAAGCATCTATGCCGCGCCGTGGAGGACATAGAGGTTTATCAACCTCCGAGCTAAGCTCGGATCCGGCGCGCGGGCTGCGGAGGATTCAGCTCGAGAAGCTGATTGACGGGGCTCGAAAACAACAGCCCGTCGAAATCGTCCCCCCCTTTTGCAATTTGCCGGCCTAGCCAAGAGCCGCTTCGAAGGCCTTGCGTTGGTCTATTGTCCAGAGGTCTCATAATGGTGCTAGCTTTCGAGAAGCTGACGAGCCTCGGCCCGATGCTTGGTTCGACGTTGAGAACGCCGTCCAGTCTTAACCGGCGGGGATGTTAGCGGCAGCGATAGCTGAACGGTGAATGTCCTGTGCGCTCCCCCGAGCTGCGGTGCTCAGAGCTGTAAAGAAGGGACGACTAATTACCCTCAGAGCCCGCTTGGTCTAGGCCGACGGAAGATTGAACGCCATCTACGTCATCCAGGATTTCCTGCCTCAGCTTGGGCCCATGGCTTAGTCGCCGGCCCAATGCTGCGACGAAGTTATCATAGCGCGCTCCGGCTTGTGCCCGCGCGGCCTTTGCGGCCGGCTCGGGGAGTGGCGGTGTCGTCGTGAGCCAGAACCGGATGAAGAGTGCGATTGTCTCGACCGAAATCCCGACATCCCGCTCAAGGCGCGCGATCCGGCGATCGATCTGATCGAGGCGCTTGGCGATGGCGGCCTCCCGCCGCTCGTCAGCGTCCGGCGACAGAAAGGACGCAATCGCGGCTTCGGCAATGAGCGACAGCGACTGCTCGCGTCGGGCGGCATAAGCCGACAGCGTCTTCATGACATCCGGATCGAGATAGACCGACATCTGCGCTTTCTTCTTTGGCGCACTCATGCCTGCCTCACAATCCGAGATCGTCGCCGGGATCGAGCGATGCCTGGCGTGCGACGCCCTGCATCATGTCATTCATGCGCCTGATCCGTGGAGCATCTTCTTCTAGTTCGTCCGCAAACTCCGGGACGAACTCGTTGTCGAGCGGGTCACTCCTCTCCACGATGTCACGAGCCAGTTCCGGCTGCTGCCGGCGGTCAGCCGTCTTCGGGTCCTCTGCGTCGGATTGGTCGTCCGCCGAGGCCGGTGCCGCTGCCGGGCGCGGCGGCAGCGGGCGTGAACTCCAATCGTCTTGTCGGCTGCCGCTGGGCTTGGTCAGCGCCGGCGGTGCTAGGATGCGTTCCTGGAAACGTCTGTCCTCGTAATAGCGCGCCTTCTTGGCGCGGATCGGATGGAGGCCCGACATCATGACGATCTCATCGGATGGCGGGAGCTGCATCATCTCGCCGGGAGTGAGCAGCGGACGGGCGGTCTCCGACCGAGACACCATGAGGTGACCGAGCCAAGGGGCCAGCCGACTGCCGGCATAGTTCTTCATCGCCTTCATCTCGGTCGCCATGCCCAATGCGTCGGACACCCGCTTCGCGGTCCTTTCATCGTTGGTCGCGAAGCTGACGCGAACGTGACAGTTGTCGAGAATCGAGTTGTTGGGTCCGTAGGCCTTCTCGATCTGGTTCAGCGACTGGGCGATCAGAAAACTCTTGATGCCGTAGCCGGCCATGAAGGCGAGTGCCGACTCGAAGAAATCGAGCCGGCCGAGCGCCGGGAATTCGTCGAGCATCAGGAGGAGCCGGCGCCGCCGGGCCTTGGCCTGGAGATCCTCCGTCAGCCGGCGGCCGATCTGGTTGAGGATCAGCCGGATCAACGGCTTGGTGCGGTTGATGTCCGATGGCGGCACGACGAGGTACAGCGTGGTCGCCCGTTCTCCGCCGACGATGTCGGTGATCCGCCAGTCGCAGCGTCGCGTCACCTCCGCCACCACGGGGTCGCGATAGAGGCCCAGGAACGACATCGCGGTGCTCAGGACGCCGGAGCGTTCGTTGCCGGACTTGTTCAGCAGTTCGCGCGCGGCGGAGGCGACCACGGGATGGACGCCGGCCTCGCCGAGATGCGCGGTTCGCATCATCGCGGCAAGCGTCGACTCGATCGGCCGCTTGGGATCGGACAGGAAGGCTGCGACGCCAGCGAGCGTCTTGTCCTGCTCAGCATAGAGCACGTGCAGAATCGCGCCGACCAACAGCGCGTGACTGGTCTTCTCCCAGTGGTTCCGCTTCTCGAGGCTGCCCTCGGGGTCAACCAGGATGTCGGCGATATTCTGGACATCGCGCACCTCCCACTCGCCGTGCCGGACCTCCAACAACGGGTTGTAGGCCGATGATTTCGCATTGGTCGGATCGAACAGAAGAACGCGGCCGTGCCGAGCCCGGAAGCCGGCCGTGAGCTGCCAGTTCTCGCCCTTGATGTCGTGGACGATCGCCGAGCCCGGCCAGGTCAGCAGCGACGGGATGACGAGCCCGACTCCCTTGCCGCTCCGGGTCGGCGCGAAGCAAAGGACGTGCTCCGGTCCATCATGGCGGAGATAGGTGCGTTCGAACCGGCCGAGCACCACGCCGTCCGGCCCGAGCAGACCAGCCTGCCCGATCTCCTTCGCCTCAGCCCATCGTGCCGAGCCATAGGTCTCGGCATTCTTCGCTTCGCGGGCGCGCCAGACCGACATGCCAATCGCGACCGCGGCGGCGATGATGCCGCCGGAGGCCGCGATATAGGCGCCCTCGATGAAGATATGTGGCGCGTAAGCATCATAGGCGTACCACCACCAGAGGAAGGCGGGCGGAAGGTAGAACGGAAAGTGGAACAGCTCGAACCAGGGCTGCCCGAGTTGCGTTTGGAAGCCGAGTCGCCAAGCGGTCCATTCCGTCGCGGTCCAGAACGTCAGCAGGACGATCACTAAGACAGTGATGACCTGCCCCCACAGTATTTTGGTCGCGGACATGGCCGCCGCCCTTTCCTGACGTGAGTGATTGGAGGGATCGCTCACAAGCCGAGCCCCCGGTTGCGCCCAAAACCCCAATCGATGCCGCCATCCGCGCGCGTGACGCCGGAAACATGCCGGCCAAGCTGTTTTTCCAGCGAGGGCGTCCAGGGCACGAGCTGAAAGCCAAGACCATCGTCGATCATGGCGAAGCGGCCGGAAGCGAGCGCGAAGCGCTGCCGATAGGTGCCGGTCACATACTGGCCGCCAGCCGACGGGTTGAACGGCTGGCCGGTCTCGGCGGCGAGCTGCTTGCCGAGATCCTCTAACTCGCGGCGCCGTAGCGTGCCGATGAGGTTCTTCGCGAACACCAGTCCGCGCGACTGCCGCTCGGCGAGCCCCTGCTCGATGAGCTGCTCAGCCCGCCGTTGCATTGCATCGCGAACCTCGGCGCCGAAGCCGTCCTGGCCAAGCGCCACAGGGTCGCGCGCGACGGCCTGCCGGTCGAGCCATGTCGCACCGCTCGCCGTAATCTGCGCTTCGATCGACAGATCAGAGCGGACGGCCAGCGCCACGCGACGCTGCCCGCGCGCGTCGTCGAACTTGCGGAGCTCGACAATCGAGCCAGGCGCGCTATCGCCGGCGGCGTCGAGGTCCGGCAGCCTGATGTGGTGGGTGCGGCCATCGACGCCGTCGACCACAGCATAGGCAGTCGCCTTAAGTTCGTCGTCGAGACCGCGATCAACGAGACGCCCGATGACGGGGACGTCAAGGTTTTCGCCTGCCAAAACGTAACTTGCGGTCCCGCGCTCGATGCCGCGTTCGGCCAGGCTGCGGTGGATGCGCTTGATGATGTCGCCGCGCTCGCCGAGCTCGCGCAACGTCGTCTCGGCGGCTTCGTCCATGGACCATTGGCCTGGCCCAAGCTGATGAGCGAGGCCAAGGCTCTCTAAGCGCCGCAGCCGGCCCACCTTCAATGCATGGAACTGATCGGGCTGCCGCGCCGGATCGGGAGCAAGGTCGATGACACCATGCCGGTCTGCATCCCGAACAAGCTGGCGGTCGAGCTGGGTCCAGCGCTCGGCGTCCACCTGGTGCTCGAGCGATCGGCGGATGTCGAGATTGGAGCGCAGTCCAAGCTCCTGCGAGACCAGGTCCTGGGCGCGGGCGCGCATCCCCTCCTTGATGTAGTCGCGGGAGATGACGAGGTCCTGGCCGTCTTCGGCCACGCCCCGCACGATGATGTGGACGTGAGGGTGCTGGGTGTTCCAGTGATCGACGGCGACCCAATCGAGCCTGGTCCCGAGATCTCTCTCCATCTGGCCGATCAGTTCACGCGCGAAGCCCTTGAGGTCGGCCATGTCGGAGGCGTCCTCCGGCGAGACGATGAACCGGAAATGGTGCCGGTCATTCTGACAGCGCTCGCCAAACGCCTTGGCATCGGCATCGTCGGTGTCGGGGCCGAACAGACGGGCCTTCTCCCCGTCCCGGGTGACGCCCTCGCGCCGGAGATAGCCGAGGTGCGCGGCGAGCGGCGCTGAGCGCGCCTTGTGGCGGACGACGCGGGTCTTGATTGTCACCAGACGCGAGCGGCCTGTGAGCAGACGGTTCGCCCGCTCGCTGGCGACCCGGCCACGGCCGAAGCGCGAATGACGGTGGCTGGTCAGATGACCGGCTCGCGAAATGCCGCCGCCAGCGCGCTGAGCCGAGGCGAGCGCCTGGGCGATGAAGGGCCTGGCCCGCTGGCTTCGCGAGGAGCGGATGCGGCCAGGCCGGGGCTGAAATTCCTTCTCTTCAGCCATAGACAGCCTCGGCAATGTGTGAAATTAAGAATCCATGCAATGAGTTGACGGTCGCGCGCACATTGCGTGCCGACGCCACACATTGCCGGATCAGCAAAAAAACAAAGCAACAACAACCGACCGACCGAGCCGCACATTGCGGCCTTTTATCTCGCCCTCGTTCGGTCGTTGCCTGCTCGTCTCCCTCGCCTGCTCTTTTCTCTTCGCAGGAATGCGCTGAGACACGCCAAGGCGCGAATTCCCAGCCAATGGCAGTGGCAAGCGGCGATCGCGCGACCAATGTCCGGATGTCCGCAGCATGGGTGCCTGGAAGCGTGCGTCGACCTGGATTTTCACGTTGGCAATGCCGTGCAGTCATTGCGATCGTCCCGTTGTCGAGAGCGCGACGAACAGACCTTCCGACTGCGGCGCAATGGCCGAGAGATCGTGCACGGGAACTGCAGCCGGCATGTCGTGCGCCGTTCGATCGAATGTCGCTGCCGCCGCAGCAGGCGGACCGTCAGCGCGCCCGGAAAAGAGCGGCGCCCGCGTCCAGGATGAGCGAGAAGGGGCCGCGACGAGGAGGGGCTCTGGCGTCCTCTCCGCATCGACAAAAGGGACGATGGCTGCGACATAGGCGACGGTCTCGGTGGGCAGCGGACGATGTCTATCGCGAAAATCCTCGTAGCGGCCGGGACCTGCATTGTAGGCCGCGAGGAAGCCCGGCGAGCCATAGCGGTCGTGCAACTCGCGAAGGAAGGCGGCGCCAGCGAGGATGTTGTCACGGGGATCGAAGGGATCGCGTCCGAGACCATAGCGGGCGCGCAGGTCCGCCCAGGTCTTGGGCATGAGTTGCATCAGGCCGAGCGCGCCCGTCGGTGAAACGGCGTGCCGGTCGCCATGGCTCTCGACCCGCATGACAGCGCGAATCCAGGCGTCCGGAATACCAAAGCGTCGCGCGGCGTCCGCGACATGCGAGGCATAGCGATCGCTCGCCGATTGACGTTGCGCGGGCGCCGCCTGTGCCGACACCGGCAGTGACAGGCCGCCGATCACCAGCAGGCCGGCGAGCAGAACAATGGCAAAGCCCGCCGTGTCCCCGCTGCGAAGAGAGCGGCACGCCGTCGTGCTCGCGGCCGGCAAGGATGTGCGCGATGCGCCGGCTTGCTGCCGTCCTTGACCGCCACTGTGCGCGGCGGCCGACCGACGGTTGCGCGGACCGGAGGGATGAGACGGCTTTGCCGCGAGCAAAGGGATGGAGCTTCGATGCACCTTGTCGGCGGCACGCGTGACGGGACCCTGCATGCAATCAGTCCCGCTCGGCGCGCTGGGGCGGACGATTCCAGTTCAGCGTCCATGCCGATTTGTCGTCGCCCGACTGGAAGAGATTGGCGCGGATCGGCCGCGGCAGCGCCGGGTCGTCGATGATGAGCGAGACGTACTCGCCAGCCTTCTCGCCCGTCCGCTTCCAACCTGCTCCGATATCCGGGCCGTCGGCATCGCCGAGGCGGATGCGGTAGTCCGGAGCGTTCTCGGTATCGGAGGATTCCGCCGGGACGAGGGTGAGAATCCGCTCGAAGAAAAGCGTTTCAACGCGTCCGGTGAAGCCGGACTTATCGCGGGTGAACTGGCCGATTTGCGCCATGGGAAACCTCCTGGTTGGCGGGTTGAGAAGCGGGTCAATCGGTGGCGGCACGCCAGACGAAGCGGCCGTCGGCGGCTTCGTCTGTCCAAAGCGGGACCGCGCGTGCGACGATCGAGCTGACGGGGAGCGAGCCGAAATAGCGGCCATCCAGGCTGTCCGCGACGGTCGGGTTCATGAGGAAGACCTCGCCGACCTGGAGGGTGATGCAACCGCTCCAACGCGGCAGCGGACGGTCGAGATGGTCGCGATCGTGTGCGGCCCCGACATCGACAGCATCGACGGTGATGGTGTCGCCGGACCGGCACACGGTCTGGCCGGGCAGCGCCATCACGTGCTTGAGCAGCGGCACACCTTTGGGAAGAAAGCCGCCATCGGCGAGGAAGCTCGCGATCGGCTCCGGTAGTTGCACCGCGACCAATTCCAGGACGTGGAGTTCTCCGACCGGATGCAGCGCGTAGAGCCCTATCGGCGTACTCGCGGTCGCGTTCCAGATCAGTCGCGTTGCCGGACGAACGAACACCAAGCCACCGGCGACCAGCGCCGCAATGTACGTCAACATGAGATAGCCGAAGCGGGTCATGGTGTGACGGTCCGGCGCTTGAGCCAGGCGACATGTTGCTCGCGCGTGTAGGCGCGCGGCACATGGTCGGCGGCGAGACGGTTGTGGAGATGTCGCCAGTATTCGGGTGCGGCGTCGGCCGGATCGATCGCGAGCGCCTCGATGGCGTCGACCGCCTGCAGCACACGCTCGACCTTCGGCCAGCTATCGACACGCAGCAGGATCTCGCCGCCGGGCCGCACGAAGGGCAGCGTCTGATAGCGCTGGCCACCCTCCACGGCGCGCACGATGTCCATGCGCGACACCACGGTGCCGTAGTCGTTCGACGCCCAGCGGACGAAGCCGAAGATGCTGCCGGGCTGAAAACTTGAAATGCTGCGGCGGCGGTCGAGGATCTTCTCCTCCGCGCGACGGCCGAAGCGTAGCCAATGCTCGATCCGCTTCTCGATCCAGGTCAGCTCGACATGCGTGAGCACAACGCCGCGTCGATGCGAGGGCGGCACGGCACGTGGCGGCAAGGCCTCATTGTCGTTCATGACGGCTCTCCGGTCTCAGTGGGAATTCTCGCGCCAGCAATTCGCGCAGCATGTCGGCGACGGTGATGCCGCGCTGGAACGCGACGACCTTGATGCGGCCGCGCAGCGCCGGCGCGACGTCGATTGTCAGGCGCGCGGTCAATGCCGCTGTGTTGGTCATGCGACGGCGCGACGCGTCGCTGGTCTTGATCCAGCTTTCGGCATCGCCAGGTCGCGACGCGAAGCCGCGCTTGGTGGAGCGCGGGCTCATGGCGCGAGCCTCGCGACTTCGGCGGCGAGCGCGGCGATCTCGCCGGAGGCCGTGCTCTGCTCGGCAAGCTCGAAGACGAGCCGACCCGACTGCGCGGCGTCGGCGAAGACGACACGCTGCCCGATGGTGCTGGCGAGCACTGGCGGATCGTGATCGGCGAGCGTCTCGGCTGTCGCACGGGCGATGCCCGTGCGCGTGTCACAGCGATTGAGCACGAAGCGGGCAGCGAGCCGCGGACGGTAGATGCGAGCCTCGCGCAGCAGAGCCAACATCTCGGCCGACGCCCAGCCGTCGAATGGCGACGGCTGCACGGGAATCAGCACCAGGTCAGCCGCCAGCAGCGCCGATCGTATCAATCGGGCGACGCGCGGCGGCCCGTCTATGACGACATGATCGGCAGTGCGTGCGACCTCCGGCGCCTGGCGATGGAGCGTATCCCGCGCGAGGTCAATGACGCCGAACAGCCGTGCGACGTTCTCCCGCGCCCGCTGTTGCGACCAGTCCAATGCCGAACCCTGGGGGTCAGCGTCGATCAGCGTTACACGCTTTCCGCGCAGCGCCCATTCACCGGCGAGGTGCAGGGCTAGCGTCGTCTTGCCGACACCGCCCTTCTGGTTGAGCACCGCGACAATCATCGCTTGCCTCCCGCCTTGTGGGGGAGAAGCGGCAAGGATTGTCGGCTTGGGTGCTTGATTGGCGGCTCAGCGCATGCGTCGGCGTTGTCCGCAACACGCACGGGCCCACTACAACAGTTAGACTCTAAGTTAGACTCTAAGTTACGGGTAGGGATCGTCGCGTCTCGCCAAAGCGTTAGCTGTGGTTTGCACTCCCGAAATCCCGATACGGGCACGCCCGGAGTCCCGATAGCGCGAACGCCCGAAGTCCCGAGCTCATTCACAGCGCCATCCACAGGTGCTGTGAACAACTTGGCCGGCAGGATGCGCAGTAGCTCCCGCCGATCCTTGCGCTCGATGCTCAGCCAGTAGCCTGGCAGCGGTTGACGGGCAGCGATCCGGCGGAGGTCAAAGGCGAAGTCTGCGGGCTTGGCGAGGCTGCCGGATTTCTCGTGGAGGTGTGCGACCTCAAACAGCCATCCTGTCGGCTGGCGGCCGGCATGCTTGCGCGCGACGCGGTAGAGCCAGCGTTCGATCCCGCCGGTCAGGCTGAAGTACGCCGGATCGATGGTGAGAACGAGGGAGCGATCGATGACCCCGCGATAGAACCAGTCGGGAAGGACAAATTCCATGCCTTCCACGCGGCCGTCCCGCCGCGCGCATTCCTCCCACTCGTTGATCCAGGAGAATTGGTGGCGCCGCCAATGCTCGCCCTGCCGGATGCTGGTGCGGATGACGGTCGCCTGTAGACGCGCCAGTGCGCCCTTCAGCAGCTTGTAGTCCCGCGCCCCGGTTTGTCGGCCGACTGCGATCAAAAGCTGGTAGGGTGTGAAGCGCAGGAAGCGCGAGGTCTTCAGACCAAGGTTCTCGGCCTCGACAATCTGGCTCGCCGCCCAAATCAGCACGTCGGCATCCCAAATGGTCGCCATACCGTGCTCTGGGACCGCATAGACTTCCACGCGCACATCGCCTGCCTCGTAGAGGATCGGCCTCGTGCGCTTGGCTTTGGCGAGGGAGAAGAATGGCCGCTCCATCAGGTCGCGCTGATCGCGCGGGCTTGCGTCGCCGGTGGCGACAACGAACGGGTCGAGCTTGCTTCGCTCGCTAGGCGTGATGAGGCGGCGCGATGACATGGCGAGCGTTGCCTTTAGCGATGCGCGTGGCCAGCGGCGCGGGCCTCGACGTAGCGAGGATCCGAGGTTGAGCTGCAGGCGGCCTGATCGGCCCAGGCCTCGAGATCGCCGATGGCATAGACAACGCGGCCGCCAAGCTTCCGGAACGTCGGGCCATTGCCATGGCAGCGGTATTTTTCCAGCGTGCGCGGCGAGATGCCGAGGAGGCGCGCGGCCTCGGGGGTGCGCACGTAGCGCGTGGTGAGCTGCGCGGTCCGGTCGAGCATGGGAAATCTCCGTGTGCCTTGAAGCGCCGCGGCCAAGTCGCGGCATGTGGAGGCCAGGGTGGCGGAGAGTTCAGGCGTTGGGGGTGGACGAAAATTTACGGGGGTGCGTGTCCCCCCAAGTCGCAGCTAGGCGAACCGAGGCGCTACAAACGGCGCGCGGGTTGGCGTCATCACGGCGGATCCCTTGGAGGGATCGTGAGGGCTTAGAGGCCTCGCAGGAGGTTCAGATAGCCCCGCTCGACCAGGGCGATGGATTCATGAATGAGCCGACTTGCCGCACGGCGGGCATACGAATCCTTCCACTCGACGGAACGACGTTGGGCGTGGTCGGAGGCGAGCACCTTTGCTGCCACGTCTCGCGGGCCGCCGCCCAGGTCGCGGACGTCGAAGGCGTGAAGGAGTCGAATCAATCGCCGTTTCTGAAAGGACGTCAACCGCAGAGCCGCCGGCAGAAGATCGAGACGCTGCCCCCCAAGGCGGCGTACGAAATGTAGCGCCACCTCCAGCCGCAATTCGGCCATGCTGTCGAGCGGCACAAGCACCGCAGGACGACGCGCGGCCTGCTCGTTGTGCAAGCGGACATGAAGTTCACCCGATCCGTCCGCGATCACCAGTTCGCGACCGTCAGCATCTGTCCGCTCGGCGAGCGGCAGTCCGAAGGCCTTGCGATCGATCGAATGGATGATTTTGAAACCCGACGGCGCGGGCTCCAGGATCATGGTTCCAGGTGATACCTCGGGCAGCCATATGGTTGGTTCGGGCCCAACCGGAGAGGCTGGGTCATGAGCGAAATCGCAACCTCCAACGGTGTGCGAGACTGGAACGGACGGTCTCAGGATCAACGCCGTCGCGCGCAATCTGGCGCTGTGTGCGGGCGAAGTCACGGCGGTACTCAGCGTTGCGGCGCAGGAACTCAAGGGCGAAGCCCGGGCGCTCAAGCCGCTTCAGGCGCTCAATCGTCTCCGGCGCGCGCCAATACTGTGTGGGCATGGTGTTTCCTCTCGTTTCTTGTTGTTCCGTCCCCCGAAGGAGGGACACACCACGATCCGAAAAGACGGTCCGGCAAACTAGACCCATAGGTTGCATCACCCGCGATCACAATTTGCGTGACGATCGACCCCAATCACTGCATTCGCGGTTCCAACAGATGCCGATATCCGGCTTCCGTCATCCATCGGGCGCGCGCGAGATGGCTCTCATGGACGATTTTGGCGCGCTCAGGGTCTCGGGACGGGTCGAGACCGAAGATCACCTCGACGACCTCACGCCAGTCGGCGCCCTCTTCTTCGGCCATTAGCAACTGAACATAGATTGCAAGATGTTGTTCGTCATAGGCGTTCACACGATCGGTCAGCGGCGGCCGGTCCTCGAAACCCACTTCGTTCATTGCATCGCCTCCTCAACATCGAAGCAAACGCAGACACTCATTGGCCGCCGAACTTTGCAAGCTGCGATATGTCACACGATTAGCTGCGCGATGCGCAGACCGCATCGCGGTGCTCCCCGGAAACGGCCAACAGGCCTCGGGCAGAGACTATGGATAACACGGCATCGTACGAATCGGAACGATCGTTCCTGGAACGATCGTGCCGATGCAAGTTCCCTTGTCGCCATGGATCTCAAGGAGATCATGGCGATCAATCTGCGTCGGATACGTCATGTGAAGAAGATGTCGCAGGAAGAATTGGCCGATAGCGCCGGACTAAGCGTCCGCTACATCGGCTCAATCGAACGCGCCGACGTGTCGGCCAGCGTGACGGTGCTGGGCCGGATCGCGAAGGCGCTCGACGTCGAAGCAACCGACCTGATCAAACGAACGACGGTTCATTCTAGTCGTGGTCGATGACAGGTATGTGTGTGCTAGGCCGTAGCACTGGCGCGATGGAAATCATCTAAACGTTGTAGATGGTCGGCTTTACGCGTTAGTCTGCTTTCCCCGACGGCGCTTGCTTTGTCCAATGGGCCGAAGCGGATCGTTGGCGGGATGGAGTAGGCGCCATGACCCTACACGAGCACTTGCCAGTCGACATCCGCGGAACGGTGGACGCCCTGGTCGCGGAACTCAGGCCCCAACCTTGGCCAAGTCGATTCCTCGCGCTGATTGGCCTCCTCGGAGAGAAGTTGGAGGCTCGAACCGACCCGGAGCCCTGGCATCCGATTCAACAATGGACAGGCGTCGTGACGGCGACGTTGGAGCATTTGCCGCCCGACAGTTCAGTCGTCGAATGCCTGGGGCTGATGAGCATAAGCTTCAACGAACAATGGCGCGCCCAGGCGCTCGGCCAGATCGATCGAGACCCTACGGTGATAGACCGGCTCATCGCAATCTATCTCGACTGTGATGACATCGTCGATAGTGTGGCGGAGGCCAATCAAAGACGGCCGATCAAATCGGCACGCGGGCGCTGATCGCTGTTACGTTCTCTCTGCTTGCGGTGGCATGGCCAACGAGGTGCCTTCGCGATTCCCCAGCGTGGCGATGCCCCGCCCGGACCAGCCGGGCGAGGCATCGTGGCGGATCAGTCGCCGTTGCGGCGGCTGGGGCGGGACCAGATCAGGCTGAAGCCCTCGCCATCCTCGTCGTCGAAGAGGTTGGCGAAGATCGGAGCGGTGAAGCTCGGATCGTCGAGCTTGAGGCTCAGATAGTCGCGGCCCTCGTTGGAGCGCTTGGGCCAACCGGCCCCGATCTCCACTCGGCCGCAGTAGACCCGGTGGCTGGGGCTGTTCTCGCCCGAGCGGTTGGTCTCGGGGACGATCCGGACGTTCCGGGCCTGGAGCGAGAGAGTTACGATTTCCCCGGTGTACTCGTTGGTTGAACCGGACTTCTTGAAGGTGCCGATGGTCGCCATTGCCGTTCTCCTTGATCTCTGTTTTCCGAGCCCGCACCTCGCGGCCTCGATGGTGATCGACAGGCCGGAGGCGATCGACGGCGCACCCCGAAAGGGGCTCGACAGCAAAGGAGCAACTTTCTTGGCTCGCGCGAGGAATGACGGCGCAGCCGGCAGGGGAAGAAAGTTGTGACGCCGCTGTTGCGCCTTAGGCGGTCGAGGCGTCAGCCGCCCTTCGGCCAGATCAATCCATCGAAGAGGCCGTTGGTGCGCTCGGCCTGACAGAGCTTACATCCAGGAGAACGTGGCGACTTGCGAGTCCCGTAGAGAGTCCGGTTCGAACGAATTCAACGGTGATTGGCTTTCTGTCCTGGGCGCGGCGGATCTCGGCTTCCGCAACCAGACCTCGGCAGCACGCCCGTTCACGAGAGTCACTGGCCGCATCTGTGAGCCGGCGCCGTTTGGTTGATACCGCTACAACGACCGCCACGAACCTGGCCTCTCTGCGATGATCGGTCGAGCCTCGACGCCTAGGCCGCCAGCAGTCTAGCTTCGACGATGAGAACCGCGTGCGCTCTGGATGCCTGATCCAGCTCCGACCTTCGATGTCACGCGCCGCCCGCTAAGCCCTGCCTGGCAGGTCCGGGCGCGGTCATTCCGGTGAAGCGGATGAATGCCGTGATGCTGACGGCAACGGCGCCGACGACAGCAAATATTGTCTGCCAGGTCGGTGAAAGCATCGCCATCTGGGCGATTCCATGCGTGGCGCTGTAACCGGCGACGGTAGCGGGCGCGACGTAGAGGAGGACGATCAGGAGCCGAAGCCAAGCCCACGGCACAAGAGCGAGCGCAAGCTGGCCGATGCCAAAGGTTGCACCGCCCGCCACGAGCCCCACTGCGATTCCGCCGAGCACGCCGGCGCCGGTATGGAAGGCCCAGGTGCCGATTGTCAGGCCGACGAAGAGGGGCAGTGCAAAGACGGCAAGCATGAACAGCAGCCAGCAGAAGAAGCCGATGCCGACGGTGATGAGCAGTGGTCCGAAGATGATCATGGCGGTGGGCTCCGTGAGATAAAGGTCTGACGGTCGCGCCTTCCACCACCACCATGGCGCGAGCGTGAGTATAACCGCAAGTTGGCATCTTGAGTAACGGTAATTGATCGGGAGTTCTATGCCCACTCGCCCATAGAGACCCACAGGCGCGGCAGCAGTTCGCGAGGAAGGCAGATCGAAAGATGACGTGCGCTCGCACAGGCCGCTAATTGAGTCGGATTTTGGCCAAAAGTTCTTGGCATTCATCATCAAGAAATTGATCCGGCGTCACGATCTCGGTCGTGACGCGATCGCATGATGAAAAGCAGATGAGCGACAATACCGATCTCGAAAACAGAATCGTCGAAGCGATACGACACTATCGCGAGGCTCTCGCACTGGTGGAAAACTTGGAACGAGAGGGTGCCTGCGCGCGTCGATCGCTGGCGAACACGCTGCTTGATTTGGGGCGCGCCGTGGACGACGGGGCCGTCTCTCAAGGAGAGCCTGTTTGAGATCGGTTCGGCAGCGGCGTCGCGGTCGGACGAGGCGTTGGCCGCGCTGAGTGAGGCGACCGCGAGATTGGAATCCGCCGCCTAACGGTGGCCGCCCTGGAGCAGCAGGGATATATTCCAGAAGTCCCGTCGGAGGCGGGAGATTCTGCCTAGCTCAGCGAATGCCGAGGTTCAAATCCACAGATCGCTGCCTAGCCTATCCCGCGCCTTTCAACACGCAGTGGGCATCAACACTCTACCGTCGCGCTGAGTTCCATCACGATTGAACGTAGCAGGGCCGGTACTCTAACTTGCAAAATGAAAATGCAGCGTGATTAGCACGCCCAGCAAACCCAGGCCCGACATCCAATATTACGAGTTAGCGCGCGGAGCCGCGACTTACCCGAGACGAAGATTTTCTGTCGCTTGTTTGCCGCGGTTCGTCACCGCTTCATAGCTGACCTTCGCGCCCTCAGCGAGTGAGGTGTAGCCTGCCTTCTCCACCGCCGAGATGTGCACGAAAACATCATTGCCACCGTCCTCCGGTGCGATGAACCCATAGCCCTTGGTCGGGTTGAACCACTTAACAGTCCCTATCGCCACGTCATTCACTCCAAAAGAAAAAACACGTTGAAATCTAGATCAATCAACATCCTGTCGGCAAGTCTGCTCGCCAATAGCGGCCTTGCCCCGATCGTTGGCGCTCGGCAAGCAATGAAGCGCCTGGCGCGATCAATTGGCGATGTCCAAGCACTTGGGCACACCGGAACAGGACGACGCCTGATGAGATAGCGCTCGACGGCGAATCAACTGGCGCGACACAAGAGCGGCCGGCGCGAAGTCACATTTTTTCCAAGAACTTATGTTAATTATCCCTTGATCGACACGGCCGGATGTACGCCGTGACATCACGTGGAGCCCCGGCCTTCAGGCCGGGGTTTTTCGTGAGTATCGTTCCGCGCTGTGACGTGTGGTGCTCCAGGGGGAAGGGGCGCGCTAGCCATCAATTACTGATCGGATTGGATATTCACCAATATCTCCCCGGCGACGATTTCGGGATCTCCAAGATCGAGATCATGCAGACTCGCTTGAACGAACTCCAAGACCTTTGTGTTCGCCGCATTGGCGCTTTCGCGATCCTCGAATATCATCACGGCGACGCCGACGCCTTCACCTGCGTCCAGCACATAATACGATCTGAATCCATGCGATTCCCTTAGGATCTGACCGATGCCGCTTTTCGCCCGGCGGGCGGCGTCCGCAACCGAACGAACCTTGGCGTACTTGCGAATGACCACGTACATTGAAGCACCACGCGTCTCATTCTATCCTACGCATCAAAGCATATGAGGTCGGCGCTGGACTAGGTCCTCGTTCCAAGACCGAGCCTGCCGCGACTTGGCTATGTCAAAGCCGGGCATGACGGATCCCGCATCAAACTGGACTTGCTGGACCTGGAAGCTTGATCTCCTACGCCTGAGGCCGCGTCCTCGTTGGAGCCGCCGACGCTGAAGCTTCGCTGAGCAGATTGGCGTCGCTGCGGCTGGGACGCGCGATCGCTATTCGGAGGCACCAGACGCAGGTGATACTTATTGAGTATCACGTGATGTCAAATCTGGCACTAGACACGACACAGCTTCCTGCCACAGTGATAGGTATCTGAACCTGCTGATGATGCAGCTTCAGCTCGGGAAACTGCTATGCAGAAACCACCGCTCGAATCCAATGTCGCGGATCTGGCTCCTGCCGAGCCGGTCGTGACACTCTATGACTACACGCATCTTGTCACTTATTGGCGCCTGTAGGACGCCAATAAGGAGGGTGCAGACTGGCGCGAGGTCAGTTGGATTGTCCTCCGCATCGACCCCGCGCGCGAACCGCACCGCGCGCGGCAGGTCTATGACAGCCATCTTGCTCGCGCCGAATGGATGAGTGCGGAGGGCTATAGGCATCTTCTGCGAGGCGATATCGCAGGTCTTCATTAGGACGGCCTGTCGCATTTTTCGCTCACCTTTTGCGAAAGTTTTGATGGGCCGATAGATAGAAGTGCGTGCCTCGCGTGCAGCGAACGACGGTTCATTGCGAGACGAGACGGTATTGTAGAATTTTAGCCAGCCTCGCAAGATCGACCCGTTACGATCGACGGTTCGCGGCGGATGATCAGCACGACGTTCAAGTACGGACGCCGCGAAGGTCAGATTTTATTCAAGAACCTCATGCTAACTGGCACCTGATCGTCGCAGCCGGATGTACGCCGTGGCATCACGAGCCCTGGCTTTCGTACCTGGGTTTTTCGCGTGGAGAGAGGCTTCAAAAATCAGCCACATCATTGCTTGCGCGCGGCATCTGAACAGTCGGTCTGTCTCAGACGCTAGCCGCGGCCGCGCGCTGCGAGGCCGGCACATAGGGCGCGCCGCAGCCGCATGTCCCTCTTCCGTCGGCTCAGCAGGACGAAATTATCGACCTCGCCGCCGCAGGCGCGACCGGCCACCTGGAAAAAGCTGATGGGGCCACGCCGAAGGATCAAAGGTTACGGCGAAGGTTTACGATCTAGCAAACCTTGAAGCCCCATGGTCGGGTCGCACAGGCGCGTAGGGCGCATCGGGGAGAAGAAATGACGAATAGCAAACTGACGCCGGAAGAACGAGCTCGCCTTTTGGAGACGGCGGCGGTCATCAAGGCTGATATGATGGTGAGCCTTGAAGGAAAGCCGATCACCGGATCCACTCTGAAACAAGCAGCGCTTGACGCAGCCTCGACGATCACGCCGCCGGCACTCCCGCCGATCCTTGTCGAGCACGATCCGGACGATCCGGAAGTCGTCAAACTGCTGATGCCGCTCGAATGGCTGAGGGAGAAGAAGCAATGACGATCGGACTGAGCCGACACCTTGATCCAGTGGCGTCCGGCGCGGTATGGCCGATCGCGATGTCCGGGTGCACGAAAAAGCCCCAGCCGGGGCCTGGCGCGGCTGGGTCTTCGGATGCGTGCCCGTGCTGAGGCGGACACAGCCCGAGCCTAGCCGACCTCAAACGGTGCTTTTCGGGCGAAATGAACCATCCCCAGGACGAAAACCCGCGCAGCGGCATTGACCGGCGAACGTCCGGCTCGATGCCGGCGCTCGACCAGCCGCCACACCGGGTAACGAGATGTTTGCAGCGCGACGTCTGGGTGATTTCCTTCGATGCTGTTTTCGCCGCTAACCCGTTGACGCTTCTAACGGCTCCGCTGATTTCCTCGCCCCTCAAATTCCGACGTCGCCAATGCCGACTTAGTTGTCCACCGCTCCATCATCCGCGTCATTGTCCGGCGTCCAAATCCAGAAGGTTTTCGCAGAAGGTGTCGCCGGTTTCGAGCGCGGCGTTCAGGATCATTTCGCCGACGCGGCCCGGGTCCAGCGAATGCCGGCCAGCGAGACGCGCCAGAAGGTCAGCGTTCCGCGTATGGATCCCGACGCGATAGATGCGCGCTTCTAGGCTTTGCTGCCGCGGCCGGCCGCCCTGCCCTGACAACTGAATATTGCAGCGCTTGCACAGTTCGAAGATGCGCGGCGCTTGGTTCGCTGCCAGTCCGATGTCCAGCGCGATTTCGCGCGCGGTCATCTTCTTTTCTTCGGCAAGGTGGCGGACCCACGCGACCCGGTCGTCGTTCCACTCGATGCGGCGATCGACGTTGCCGAAGTTGGGCTTCGACATTTGCAACCCTCTGCGGGGTCCGCGTCGTGGCGCGGTCGACGAACCCTGCGGTTCGGTCCGGCGGGCCGCTGCTTCCGGATCGACGCTTGGACGTTCTGCGGCAAGCTTCATGCGGGGATCAGACGGTGCGCGGCTTGAACGTGGGCGTCTAGGGTGCGGTTGGTCACTACCTCGCCGCAGAAGCATTGCGCAATGCCTTCCGGACGCTGTGTGGGCAACGGCAGCGCCAGATCATGCATTCGGTCTTTCCAGGCCGTCCAGTCTCGCTGGCGGCGCCAAGCCTCATAATCGGCAGAGGTGCGCGTGATCGCCAACTCCTCCCAGGCGGCTAGGAAGCCGGCGCGGGCCGCGTCGAATGTCTCGGCGATGCCGCTGCGATGCTCCCCCGGGTCGATGCCGGGATAGAACCCGCAGGACCAGCCCCACTGCGGCGCCGAATTGGGGACGCCGGCGCGCCGACCGATCACGCCGATCCGGACGTCGCCGAAATAGATCAGCCACTCTTCGCGGTGTGGTTCGCTACGATTGAGGCGGCGGGTAAGAGCAGGCATGGCACCATCAAAGCGGCGCCCGAACCGGCAGGCAAATTATCAATTCCTTGCGGGACGCACCGGCGGCACGCTACTGCGGCTCGCGGGTGTGGGCATCGGCGGCGACGTTCCCTTCCAGCCTCACAACCTGCCCTTAACCAATTCCGCGTTAATCGCCGGTTTTGTACCGTCTCCCGCCAGCCTCGGCGAGGGCAAGCCGCCTTGGCGGTGAAGTTCACTTGCAATCCATAGCATGCGTAAGCCACAGCCCGACCTGATCGCCTTTTCGTTGCTTCTGCTCAGTTCCGCTCTGATCGCTTGGACGGGAATTGCTGGCCCGTTGTTTGCCGATAGTCTCTGGACCGGGCTGGATAAGTGGCAAACGCTGATCGCGGCCGTTATCGCTTTGTTCGCGGCTTATTTGGCTGCGCGACCCGTGTACCGCCAACTTGCAGAGCAACGCCGCCAATCGGCGGCCGCGGCGGTTTCGATGATTGTCAAGGCCGCGGTCTCGTTAGAGGGCGAGCGAGACATCGTCAGAAAGGCCGTCGACGACCTTCGGATGGATCGGCTTCTGTGGGATTATGACGAGCTTTCGTGGCATGACATTTACAGCTCATGGCCGGAAGATGCGTTCGGTCTGATGACAGTCTGCGACACTGCGCTGCGCTCGGTGCGCCTCTACGCTGAGCGCAACCCCGATGCATCCGCCACACAACGCTGTCGCGTTGAAGCAATTGTAGCGCTTGAACAACTCCGCGCCGGCTTGACTGATCTCGTCACGATCATGCGACAGCAGACGTCGGGCCTGAGCTATGAGGAAGGCGAAGAGGACATTCCGGTTGAGGAGCATCAGACTAGGCGCAAGGAAGTGAACCTCAAGAATGAGCGTTGGAGGGTCGCTGCCGACAGGCTGGACATCGCGCTTTCGATGGAAATCGCGAATGTTTGGCGCCGCATTCGTCAACTCGAAAGCATTGCAATAGGTGCCTTCGAATAGGATCTATCGCTTCATCGCTCGCCCGCGCCTTTCGGCATCACCATGGCTCGACGCGGCTAACGTGTCTAGGCCGCGCGATGCTCGCCGGACGGTGCGGTCAACGTAATGGTAGAAGTGCCATGTCAGGGACATGGTTGAACCGCGTGGTGGCCGATATCCCCGTCGGTCAGCCTCTGCCAGCAGTGGGGCTGTCTGGGTCTGCGTGAGGCTGACGTAATCCGCGCCAACAGCTATGCCGCAGCTTTCAAGCAGTGCGCGTGCGCTCTCGGGCGTCAGCCGCAGCGTATTATCCTCCTTAGGGTCTCGGTAGCGGTGGCCCATCGGCGTTCCCCGGGCCCCAGTGCGATGGCGGAGCGTGCCCCGTTATTTGGAAACGGCCATCTCGGTGTACTCGGCCCCGATCCTGGTTGCCATCGCCTCGGGCTTTTCCCCCGAGGTGGCGAAGCCTGTCTGAAGAGCCGATGCGCGTTGCGCGGACAAGCGGAGCGCGCGCTTGCGCTCAAGGAGGTCTCGGTCCGTAAAAACAATGTCCGCGAATTTTGACAGTCCGGCATCGCGCATCTTCTTCCCTGCCGAGGCCGTGATGAATACCAGGACGATGTTCCGGTTCATCCCCGGAATTCTCAGATCAGAGAAGCACAGGATCGAGCACCTCTCCGCCTCCGCAGTCGGCACACAAGCCGCCTTCGTAAACTGGATCATGATCGCAATTTCAGAACTCACCGTGTCGGCGATCGACTTTGCGACCCGCTGATCGCATGCGGCGTTGGCAGTGCCTCCTAGGGAAAGCATCAAGAGAAGCGCCGCAGCGCGGTACGTCCATCCGATCACAGGCTTCCCCCTCAAGGGCGATCTATCGCCGTAATCGCGGTATCCCGCTCCGCGAGCTATTTCAAGGGGGGCTCATCGGCGCGACAATGCCCCGCCCGGCCGGATCGGGGCAAGCCGCTGCGCGTTCGGGTTCGGAAGGAGAGCCCAAGATCGTTCCCGGTGGCATCCCCGTGCAGCGGTCACGTCGTTGACACAAAGGCCGAGAAATATCCCAGCGTCACAACCAATGATCGCAGGAAGCCAATGCCGCCGCTTCTCCACCCAGTTGTTGCCGATCTTGCGCCCTCCGGGTCCGACCTTACCGAGTACGATGAAGAGCACACGATCACGTATTGGCGCCTGCTCGACGCCAATACCGAAGGCGCTGACTGGCGCGAGGTGTCGCGGATCGTCTTGAGCATCGACCCAGACCGCGAGCCCGAGCGAGCTCGGCAGGCGTTCGAAAGCCATCTTGAGCGCGCGCTATGGATGGCCAACAGCGGATATCGTCAAGTGCTGCGAGGGGGACCTTCGAAAGGTCCGTAATGGCAGAGAGAATGGCCGGCGGGGCGTCAGCCGCCGCCGGCCATCCTACGCTACGCTGCCTGGGGCCTTGGGGGGCTGGAATAGGCAGCGATGCGCTCCAGTGACCGCAAGCCTGCCGATCGCTGGTTAGCAACTCGCTAACCAATTCGGGATGGCTCTGGACCAAGGCTAGAAATCGGCGCCCTTGCGTCATCAGGCGAGCCGCGCTGTAATCGTCGTTCGACGCAGCATGACCTGGGGGCGAAGCCGGGCTATTCCGAACCTACTGCGCACGATTTGTTCCGATCGTAACCGAGCGGATCGCGCGGCGCTCTAAACGAGCCTCGGATCGCGGCAGTCAAATCTTTGCGAAAGGCTGGTCGAAGAAGGGCGCAACGTCCTGAAGATCTTCTGCCCGTTCCGCCGCAAGGTTTGGGTAGATCGCGTCTACGACCCCGCTGGAGTTGAGGTCGGAAATGATTTGGCGCGGCGAATAGCCTCTGGCTGCGGCAGCAGCTTGATCGAAGGCTAGCCGGTCTCCGTCTGGTACGAACCCATCCGGGAAGGCCAGACGGGCAATGCAAAGCCTATTTGCATGTGATGGGTAAATTCGTCGAACAGCGCCCAGTAGTTCGCGATGCAAGCGGTCAGCTGCAACACATTCAAACCAGCGATATCGCCGACGTGCAGCGTTTCATTGCGGTCGCGATCGGCATGCTTCAAAAAGTTATAGGTTTCGCGGAAGAGTTTAAGCAGCGCGTCTTTGTACTCGGGCTTCATGAGCTTGCTCCAGTCCATCGCCAGCTGTTTAGGCGGGCTGTGGTTGGCAAGATCGATCAGTAACTTGTCAGCTGACTGGATCAGAAGATGCGTGGCGAACGGGTCTTCGCCCGCCATAACCATCCGGACCGCTGCATGAATTAGGTGGCGAACTGCCTGCTGCTTCGTCAGCCTGCGCCTTGGCGAACCGGAGGGACCTAGTTCGAGCTTTTTCAGTTTGCTTCCCCAATTCGCGCTGGCGCCTCGAACGGCCTTCTAGGCGAGCGCGCGATCACGCCGTCGGCAGACAAGGGCTGACTCTGCGGGTTGTCAGGATGCCCCGAAGGCCGGATGAGACAGTGACCGCGGCCAAGAATGCATGCCTGACCGACGTCGGGTTCGCTTCGAAGCCGGCGATCGTTGGGTCGACGATCTGTTCGAAATAGCGCTCGATTTCCATCAGCCGAAGCCCCAGTGCGTCTGTTGGATCACCTTCAACGGCGGCGGTGGGTACTTGTCGGGGACGTCGGTGGATTGTTCGTCGGTAGGCGTGATCGAATAGAGCTTTTGAACCCATCGGAGCGATGAACTATCCGGTGTCGTAACGTAAAGCTGTAGGCAGACGATGTAGGTATCGTTCTGTTCTTTCTTGCTCCGCCGGAAACGAAGTCCGTCCTCGTCCTTTTCCCAAGGATGACGCTGCACCACGTTGGCATGCACAGGCAAAATGTCTCCTGGCTTCACGACTATTTGGGTCGGATTGAAGACGATCGATTTAGCTAAGCGGCCATCGCATCCAGTCTTCGGACCTGTAACCAGCACCAACTCGCCATAGATTTCGGTAATGACCGCCGCGCGGTTGCCCGAATTGATGAACGTGAACTGCTGATCCTGATCTAGCAGCAGGTCACCTCTATCCGCCCGCACTGCCAGAGTACCGTCGACAACGACGCGGATGTCGTCGCGTTGGATTAGGACCGTGCGATAGGCGGTGACCCCGGTGATGCACAGTGATATCACCGCAACCGCCCAACCAGCCCAGTCGAGCCAGTGCTTCTTGTGTCGCTTCGCTTCCGCGGCCTCTCGCTTTCTATCGTGCCACGCTAACCATTCCTGCGCGAAGCCGATCGTCAAAGCCCGCAGTTCGCCGATGGCAACAGACCCGGCAGAGCCGGCGTCGGTTTGCGCCAATATGGCCCGAACGTTCTGCGGGCCGAGCCTCTCAAGTTCTTCGAACCATCGTTCAGCTTGCTCTGGCAGGCTGCCAGCCGCCCATCTGGAGGTCTCATAGGGAAAGCGGTCCTTCTTCATCAATGTTGGCCCTCTGCGACGATGGCGCAGCCGCGTTTCAGTGCCGCCTCGAATACCGGCTTCAGCCCCGGGTCAGCGAAGATGGCGTCGCCGGGCAAGAAGTCGCGCACGATGTGCCATTCGAAGCCGCGGCTCGGATCTGGTAGCTTCATCGGATTGAGCACGTAGGCGGTGCGACCTGGACCTTCTCCGAAGGCGCCTCGTTCGACGAATTTCTGTAGCCGGTTCATTCTGTCCCCTTTAGAGGAAGCGTTCAGCGGGCAGCGAGATCATGGTTGTTCTGATGCCATGGGCCTCTCAGCGAGAAGCTTCAGGGCGATTGGTTCAACGTCTTCGCGCCAATAGTCGTCGCCGTTCGGAAGGACGCTTCCCAGCATGCCGGGAGAATAGATCGCCGGCTCAGGACGGCCGGGGTACGCCGTCCAGCGGGCGTTGGTCGGGGTGTGAACGACCCCGTTTTCGTCGACCTGAAATTGATCCTGAGAGACTTGCGTCCGCGCCATGATTTTCCCCAGTTGTTGGGGGGCGACACTACACGCCCGGTCATCGACCGGGCATTTTCCCGTCTCGGTTATCCCCCAGAAACTTGGCGGATGCCGGAAAGTAAGAGAGTCGATTAGACGCGTGTCATCGGCTCGGATCGACGAAGCGCTTTAACGGCCCTTCGATAAATTGGCTCGGTCGCCAACCTCTCAACAGCTTATCGAGCAGAAAGCTATCTGCCGCGCCGAGGCCAACTCCGGCCGCTGTGCCAAATCCCGTTGGAGCAACCATGTCGGCGAGCATTCCTGCCCCTGTGAAGAATACAAACCGCAGGGATTTCCCCGGCAGCCGTCCGATCCAAGTCTCCTTGTTCACCTGATCGTAATATTCACGGACGTGCTGCGCGTCTGGATGTTGCGAATGCATCCACTCTCTAAACTTCGCTCCATCATCTAATAAGCGGAAAAGCTCCGTGATGGAGCGTTCCTTTGAGTTGACGACTTCACGCACCGTGCGCGCATCGTTGAGCACGACGTTCTCGAACATGTGGTACTGATTTTCACTTTTCGCGCGACGCCGCATAAAATCGAAATGCTTTAGCCGTATCAGCGCTGAGTTGGCCGAACTGGTAACAAGCTCGCCCATATAGTCCGCTGCGAAGTACGTGTCGGCGCGGGCGCTCACAATATGAGCGAGGATATAAGCTCCCGAGATTTCGTTACCGCCTGATGATCGATTTATCTCGGCAAAATTCAAATTTGTGTCGCTAATTCTCCACCAAGCTTCATCACCCTAAACCGCATGTCTTTTGGGATGACGAAAGCAGGGCGTAGCGTTTCGAGAACTGCGCGAGCTGCCATATTCACGAAGTGTGGATCGTCGCAGTCGGCCCTTGCAAAATTTGCAATAGACCCGGTGTCTTGAGGTAAGCGATGAATTTTGAGGAGATCGATGATTTGGCTTATTGTTCTGGCGGGAACTTCCAATTCCCCGGATCGGGTGATGCTTAGGGCAACCTGATCGTAAGCGTCACCCTTGGCGTCTTGTCCATGCCAAACATTTGGCCGAAGTCGTGTTGCGACAATCCCGCCTGCGTGTTCGTGAGGACTGTGGGAGTTTCCGGGCAATACGATGCGGTGACCTCGGGCCGGCGTAACAATGACAGTAGCCCCTCCGAACGCAACTGAACGGAGAGAGCAGGCAGCGAACCCATATCGAGAAGCAAATGGGTCGAGCGATAGAACAGCAGCGTTTCGGCAACGAGGCCGATATCAACGGCCCCGTCGACGCCCGCGCCGCGGATTAAGCGCGCTGACATAGGCTTTTGCGGAATCCCGCCTTTGAAGGTGCTTGAGGCCATGGCCGCCGCATCAGCGGCGACCGATGTGCCAAGCTATTGGGTATCCCAGCTATTGAGAGTCCGAAAATATCTCGACCATGCGGGCCGATTGGAAGAGGGCTCAGAACGCATTCAAACGCTCGTTGATGCTGCTCAGGATATCGAGGAAGCCGCCGTCCGCGCGCTTCTCCAGGTCGCGGCTTGATCAGCGAATGGCTCGGCTTCTCCAAGCTGATTCCTGCCGGCGCCACGGCGGCCAAATCGGTCTATGACCGAATCGTCGGCAAAGCTCCTCGACTGAATTTTCATGCATACAGCAGCGGGATCGAGCTGCACGTCGACAATATCCGAGACGAGACCATCATCATCGAGCGCATCGAGGCTTCGCCGCAGATTCTGGACTTCCGAGGGGACCGCGACACAATCGACATCATACGCGAAGTCACCGGGCGAGGTCTCCAACGTCCAATCGCTGTACTGTCGTCAGGAGAGACCGCCGAAATCCTGGTCGGCACAACTGAGCCCTTCGAAAAATCTGACCCCGACCTCAGAATCAGAGTTCGTGTATTTTGGCGAACGGTCATCCGCGGAATGTTTTCGCGTAGCTCGGTTGTGGTGCGCCTTACGGTGCGCGACGTCAAAGACCTGGAAGTTGCTGTCGAGCGTAAGCAACCTGATTTCGTTACGATCGGAGAGCCTATCAATGGGGGCGGTAGCCCGCCGGCTGCGGTGGTCACCGCCGTCAGATAGCGGCTATCCCGCGTGCACCAGTTCTATTGGCTTCGTCGCGCGTCGAGGATGTCTTGAAGCTGGTCGAGCGCCGAAAGCTCCGCTTCCTCCTCCTCGACTAGGCGGCGGCGGATGCCTTCGGGCACCTCGTCCATCTCACCAGCACCGATGCTCAACAGCGCATCGATCATGTCTGCGACCTTCTGGATGCCTACCGGGTCCAAGCCCAGCGCCGTGAGGCGTTCGGGTAGCGATCGAGTCTTCTGGGACTTCGGCAAATCCTGATCCTGCTCCATCGTTTGAAGCTTAGCCTCGAGCTCGCTGAGGCCGTGGCTGATGTCGCGAGGCTCGGCCGCAAGCCGCTCGACCTCGCTTGCATTCAGTTCGGCTGGTTTGCTTCCTCGGCATTATCTGATCCTTCACGTGATCGGGAGATCAAGCGATTCTCGGTTGGCAACGGCGACTATTTATGAATTGATATCGGGGTGAAATCTCGGCAGCAGAATGAATTGTGCTTCGCGCCTTTTGCGCAAAAATGCCCCCCACTCGCCGGCCGCCTCGTCAACTCCGGCAACTGTCACAGGAGATCTACAGGCGGTGATGGATAGCGGGCTTTTCGAACTCCTGTGAATTTCGTGAACAACGGCTAGGCGCCAACACGCGGAGCGGCCCGCCGTGACATGCTGGGGGCATGGCCGAACAAATGCCGCTCTTTCCCGACGAAAAGACCATCGCGGCTGCGGTGATGGGGCCGCGTGCGCGAGACTGGGCCATCGAAGGCTCGGCAGTTGGAGAAGGAAGGTCTCCCACCGGTCGACGAACTCATGGGTGGGCGCTATTGGCCTGCCGTCGTTGAATTCTTCAACAAACGGCATGGAATCGGGGACGACGTCTTAAAGCCGTGCATCCGCGGCGGCATCATCGTGGTGCCATCGCCGCCTGACGGTGAGGAGGATTTTTGCCACCCACCGCCGCGTCGGCGAAATAGACCTGCCTGCTAGCAGATGGCTCGGATTCGCTACCATGTCGCACCGAGGGACGCGCCACCGGCGATTGCGGCGCGCGCCCTCGGTTTGACGCTCGAGGAGTTCAGCGCGCCACTGCCGGCACTGCTCGGCCGCAGATTCCCGCCAGCCGACTTACCCACCGGCCACTACGACCTTAAGGCATCGATCGCTGGCAAGATGGACGGCACCCGCGGTTATTCGCAGACGGCACATCAACCGCGTCAGTCACGGCGAAAGATGCTCGCGAGGTCATTCGTGAGCGGTTGCGCAACCTTGGCCGCTCCGCGGCAACGAAACCTGTGTGAGCACTGCGGCCTGCCCCCTCGGGCACGCCTGCCGCTTTCAATTCAGGGCCTGACCGAAGCTGCCCACTACCTGCATCAGACAGCCAATGGCGCTGATGACAACGCCGCGTATGATTAGCGTCATTCGCTCTCGGAGCTTAAGTTCGCTACCGCGAAGCGCAGCGATCTGCTTGCCGAGAATTCCGCCCTCCATTTCCGCGCGCCCGTCGGGACCATCCGAAATCAAAACAGTCTCAAATGCGGTGTTCTCTCCCGCAAGGTCGACAGTATCGACGATGTTCGCCTGACCGGTTCGCCAGAGCTCGTAGGCTAACGTGCCGAAACCAAAAAGTTCTACCAGAACGCCGAAAGCTGAAATCCAATTCCACATTGCATCTTCCTTCCTAGAATAACGAGAGTCATGGCAGGCGTCCGCGTGACAGGCAAGGTCAAGTTGAGCCTTTGAACTCGACGCCGCACTTAGCAGCGGCTTGCGTGCTGCGCCGCTGCGATGACGAGCGAGAGCGTGAACTGTGCGAGGTGCGTCGAATAATTGTTGGCTTTCTCGCCCTTCGCGATTTGTCGCTGCCGGATCGGTCAGGGCTTCGTCGATGGTGATAACGGCCGATGTCATGCCGGAGCGCCTCCAGCGCTACCAGAGGCCTTCCGCCTTTGCGGGCTACGTAATCGGCGATCGTTTCCGGCTTGGCCTGATTTGCGCCGGGCTTGATCCCGATCGCCCGCACCGCGCGCGCTGCCATGCCTTCCAGCCTCACCAGGGCGGCAAGCCACCAGGGCCTGTAACGCCCTCCCGGAGCGCCTTGGCAGGGGCCTGCTCGGCAAGGGCGGTAATCTCGGCTGCCTTCCGGATATCAATCCTCTGGCCGTCGCTGATCGCTTCTGGCCCGCCCCGGGCCGTGTTGTACGTCTCGATCAATTGTCGGCAGCGCTTCGCCACGAGCGTGCGGCCGTCCATCGCGCCACCGCGAGTCGATCATCTGGGATCTTGCTGCGGATGAACTGTTGGCCATGGGCTCACTATGCGAACTGCATCAGTTGGGGTGCTGACCAGCGGGCGAGGCCCTCGCGGCGACGATGAAGATGATCCTCCGTTCTTAAAAATTCAACACCGACGCTGATCACCGTGCATACAAACCGGCGTTTGTCACTCATCAAGTCGGTTGATTATAAGTTGGTCTCATATCGATCTTTTTGCTTGGACCCAACCGTAGACCCAAAGACGCGGTTCAACCACCGCGCATCTGGAAGGGATTCGGCCAAACGTAATCCTTCCGAAAAATATTTCGGAAATGTGTGTACGCGTTGGCACCGCCACCACGTAAAAGTTGGGGATCTGCAGTCATTCCTCGCGGCTGGGTACTATAACCGGCTGCAATTCCCCAACTCCATTAGGAGACGCATTGTGGCGAAGTTTATCTCGGTTCACCAGGACGACACTGGCGAGGAGGTAGTCATCAATGTAGACCAGATCGTCAAATTCTGGCGGGCGCCCCAGGTGAATTATACGATGATCCAGTTCGTCACCGCGGAATGTGGCATGACGGTCCGCGAAACGCCCGCGGAGATCGGTCAAAAGGCTCGAAGTTGACGGCTTGTCTCGAAGTTCGAGGAGCGTTCACGGTTGCCGCTATGGGCATTTTGGTCATTGTGAGCCATCCGCCACTATTTTCTGCGATTCCAGCAAGGAGGCCTGAATGCCCGACAATGTCCACAAGGCTATCGAAAAACTTCTTCAATTCACGAACCGTCCCGATCGAACTGTCGCCGTCAAATTCGATGACCTGCAGCCGCTCTTAGCTGACGTTGCTGGTGCGCTGGACGAGATCAACCAGCGTCTGAAGGCTTTGGAGAAGTCCTGACGACAACATTTGCGTGCCCGCCGCTCGCGGGCCATAGGCCGCGGCGGCTTCGCGAGGTGGAGTTCTGGAGCGGGCCGCCAGGCCCCCAGCGACAGCGCTTCCAACGCTAGGGGGGTATGGGGGTCGGAGAACACCCGTTGGGAAGGGGTGTTGGAATGCGTTAGTATATCACGAACACAGCGCCTCGTCTCACGACAGGCGACATGCAGTGAGCAGGGCAGATATGCGGCGACATGAAACTCCAATCGAAGTAGCAGGCTGGAACAGAGCAGTGCAGTGGGGGCGATCAGCTTGAGCCCGCCACCGCGCGCCCGAACTTCCAAACCGGAATCCCGAGTTTCTTCGCCTTGTCGGCGAGGTTGTCCTGGATGCCGGTGCCGGGGAAGTGCATCACGCCGATGGGTAGCGTCTCCAGCATCGCGTCATTGCGCTTGAACGGTGCGGCCTTGGCATGCTTCGTCCAGTCGGGTTTGAAGGCAATCTGCGGCACCTTGCGGTTGTCAGCCCATTTGGCGGCGATCAGCTCGGCGCCCTTGGGCGACCCGCCGTGCAGCAGCACCATGTCGGCATGCTTGGCGTGCACCTGGTCGAGTTTGGCCCAGATCAACCGGTGATCATTGAAGTCGAGCCCACCGGTCAGGGCGACCTTCGGCCCGGGCGGCACGAGCACCTGGTTGTCGGCGCGCTTCTTCGCGGCCAGGAAATCGCGACTGTCGATCAACGCCGCCGTGAGATTGCGGTGGTTGACCTTCGACCCGTTGCGCGGCCGCCAGACGGAATGGGTGTGGCGTTCGAACTGGTCGGCGGCCTGGTCGCGCATCAGCTCGAAGGCGTTGCGGCGTTCGATCAGGGTCTGCCCTTCCGCCGTCAGTCGCTCCAGCTCGACGGATTTGATCTCGCTGCCATCCTGTTCCCGCTGCGAGCGCTGCTGGGCCAACTCGTTGCTGTCGAGCTCGCGCTCGATCCTGTCGATGGCACGATGGAAGACGTTCACCGTCGACCAGAGCAGGTCTTCGAGGTCGGGTTCGAGACGGGTGTCCGACAGCGCCACCACCAGGGCGTCGAAGATGTCGGAGATGCTGCCGGCGAGGACTTGCGCTTCAGGGAGCGGTCGGGGATCGGGCTCATCGTGGAAGGGACGGTGGCCGTAGAGCTGGAGTTCGTGGAGGACCTGGTCGGTCGGGGATGAGCTGTGGTACGGCTCGAAATCGTCGTCGTGGTCGGTGGTCATTGCGGCTTTCCCTCGTCGGATCGACCGCGCCCATCGCGGCCTTCATGGCGACGAAAGCGGCGGGCGGGATGGACTTGCACCCGCAGCGAAGCGGAGGGCCGAAGCCTTGGCGGAGGACCGAAGGAGGCCGACTATTTTGCCTCGCGATGTAAAGGCGGCTCCGCCGCCGACGGAAAATAGTCGGCCTTCAAGGTTGTCGGTCCAGACCGCTTGCCGCCCGATCGCCCTCTCAGAAGGCCGTGGGTGGGGTCCTCTCCGGCGCAGAGGGGAAGCATGATCACCGGCCTCTCGGTGACGACGCGGCCGCGCCTGCCCTCGCCCCGTTCCGGTTATGCCGCCAGCTCCATGAAGCGGGCGACGTCCCGCGCCGCGATCTGCACCCGGCTCGCGGCTCGAAGCGCATTGATCCCCAGCATCCGAAGATCCTCGTTGAAGTCGCCGAGCCGTGGCGAGATCACGATCGGCTCGATCCCGGCCTCCTGCGCCCGCTCGATCAACGTCGCCATGGCGCCGTCACCGGCGGAATCATCGTCGCGGGCGACGTAGAGTCGCCGCAGCGTATCCGGGAACAGGATGGCGGCGAGATGCGACGCCGAGAGCGCTGCCGCCATCGGCATGGTGGGGAGGACACATCGCAGGGACAGCATCGTCTCGATGCCTTCGCCGGCCGCCATCACCTCGCCCGCCACGCCAAAGCGTACGGCGTGACCGAGAAGGTCACCCATCGCCCGCCTCGGCGTATCGATCGGCGCCTTGCCCAGCGTTGCCTCGCTGAAGCCTTCGGGATCAAGCCAGGTGCGATGCGCGCCGGTCAGGTTGCCGGAGAGGTCGGTGACGGCGGCGATCATCGCCGGCCACGTTTCGGTCGAGCTGTGGTCGTCGGGCCGGTAGTAACAACGCGGGTGAAAGCGCAGACTTCCGGTTTCGTGCAAAGCCGTAATGGCGCGATTGCGGAGATACGCCTCTACCAGTGTGCCTGCGATCGACTGCGACATGCCGAAGAGTCGCCGCGCCGCTTCTGGCGATCCGGGGGGCGCGGGCGATTTTCTCGATCGGAGGCGATTTGGCTCCGGCTGCAGTTCTGGACGCGGCAGACTCAGAAAGCGTCGTGCCTCATTGGCGACATCGCGAAAGTCAATGAAACCGCAGCTCTCGCGGATTACGTCGAGGAGATCGCCATGTTCGGCCGAGGCGGCATCTCGCCAATGCCCGGCGGCGCCGGGACCGGATTCCGGTCCGCTGAGCCGGACGAACATCGACCGGCCAGGCGAATTGCGGACGTCGCCCACCGTCCAGTAGCGACCCTGGCGCCGCCCGTTGGACAGGTAATGGCGGCACACCGCCTCGGCGTCACGCGCGAGACGGCGGGCCAGTTCGGAGGCGTTGCCGCTGGCCATCAGGCGGCCTCCCGCTCGCCGATGCGCGCAACCGGATAGTGGTCGAGCACCTTCGCCAACACCCCGGCGCCGGTCGCATCTGATGGCACGAACATGCGCAGCTTCCACGAGATAATTTCACCGAAGAGGCCGTAGGCGCGCAGCCGGTCGCGCATCGCATCGGTGAAGCCGGACAGCTCAATGCGGTGGACGCCCATGACGCGCACGCGGCGGAGCTGCAGGTCCTCGGCGAGGTCGAGGACGGTGCGGCCCTCCATCAGCGCTGAGAAAGCGTCGTCCGGGGTCAGGCTGGTGGTGCCGGTCACGGAAGCGTTCGCCGCCCAGGCCGACGAAACCCTGCGACCGATGATGCGCTCGCCCTCGTCGGTTTGAAGCCGATAAACCCGGGTCGAATCGTTCGGAAGCCGCTTCCAGATCGGGAGCAGCAGGCCGGCAACGATGTGGAGCGTGCTCTCGGCGAACTCGGGTACGTCGACGACTTCGCCGTTCCATGCTGCGGCGAATGTCTCGCGATCCGCAGGCTGCCAATGGCTCTCCTCCATCATCTTCATCGAAGCATGATGGTGCTCCATCGGGCGGATCAGCCGCACGCGGCCTTCGATCTCGCCGTCATCGAGCATGAGGCTCGGCGCCGGAATCTGCACCGCGGCGCGCCCCGAGCGTTCGTTGACCAGCAGCACCGCGCGAGCATCGGCGAGATAATCGAGCGCGTGATCCAGCGTCATCGGGCGATTGCGCCGGCGTTCGGTGATCGTGAGCAGCCGGGTTTCCGCGCCCGTCGCAGGGTGCGTGTAGATCGAGCGCCGGTCGGCGACGACGAAGCTCTCAGCCTGCAGTGTCTCGAGGCCGACGTCGTAGACGCCGCTTGCGATAGCGCCCTCGACCTTCGCGTTCAGCAACTGCTCGAACGCAGTGAACAGCACACCTTGCAGGTCGATGGTGAGCGCGAGCAGCCGGTTCAGGAACGTGGTGATCGGCGGCAGCTCGTCCTTGATGCCGTTCGCGTCCATGAGCTTCAAACCCGTGGCATCTTCGAAGATCTGGAGCGAGCAGCCTTCCACCTTGCCGCGCGCGAGCAGCAGGTAGAGTTGGCGCAACGCGTCCCGCGCATAGTGACTTTCCAGATTGTCCTCGGGCCGAAACAGGCCCTGGCCGCCGGTCTGGCGCTGGCCGCGCGTGATGGCACCGAGCGTGTCAAGCCGGCGGGCGATGGTCGAGAGGAAGCGCTTCTCCGCCTTCACGTCGGTGGCGATGGGGCGGAACAGAGGTGGCTGCGCCTGGTTGGTGCGGTTGGTGCGGCCAAGGCCCTGGATCGCCGCGTCCGCCTTCCAGCCCGGCTCGAGCAGATAATGGACGCGAAGCCGGCGATTCCGCGCGGAGAGTTCGGCGTGGTAGCTGCGGCCGGTACCGCCAGCCTCCGAAAAGACAAGCACGCGCTTCAGGTCGTCCATGAAGGCGGCGGTCTCGGCGAGGTTGGCGGAGGCGGCGCGGGTCTCGACGACAAGGCGGTCACCCCTGCGCACCACGCGCCGCGAACGGCCAGTCACTTCCGCCACCAGGTCCGTGCCGAAACGCTGCACGATCTGGTCGAGCGCGCCGGGAACGGGCGGAAGCGAAGCGAGCCGCTCGATCAGCTCGTTGCGGCGCGCGACGGCCTCGCGGCACTCGACCGGCTGGCCATCGCGGACGACGGGCCGGGACGAGAGATTGCCCTCGGCGTCGGTGAAGGGCTCATAGAGCTGCACCGGGAAGGAATGGGCGAGGTAATCCAGCACGTACTCGCGCGGCGTGATGTCCACGCGGACGTCGTTCCATTCCTCAGGTGGGATCTCGGCGAGCCGCCGCTCCATCAGCGCCTCGCCGGTCGACACGATCTGGATCACCGCGGCATGGCCCTCGGCCAGGTCCCGCTCGATGGAGCGGACCAGGGTCGGCGTCTTCATGCTGGTGAGCAGATGGCCGAAGAAACGCTGCTTGGCCGACTCAAAGGCCGAGCGCGCGGCCGATTTCGCTTGGCGGTTGAGCGTGCCGGTCTCGCCGGTGATGTTGGCGGCCCGCAGCGCCGCGTCGAGGTGATTGTGGATGATGCCGAATGCGCCGGCGTAGGCGTCGTAGATGCGCCGCTGCTCTTCGGTGAGCTGGTGTTCGACGAGCTCGTATTCGACGCCGTCGTAGGAAAGCGAGCGGGCGGTGTAGAGGCCGAGTGAGCGAAGATCGCGGGAGAGCACCTCCATCGCCGCGACGCCGCCTTCCTCGATCGCCTCGACGAATTCAGCGCGGGTGGCAAACGGGAAGTCCTGGCTGCCCCAGAGGCCGAGCCGCTGGGCGTAGGCGAGATTGTGGACGGCGGTCGCGCCGGTCGCCGAGACATAGACGACGCGAGCGTTCGGAAGCGCGTGCTGCAGGCGCAAGCCCGCACGGCCCTGTTGCGAGGGGGCGACATCGCCCCGCTCGCCCTTGCCGCCACCGGCATTCTGCATGGCATGGCTCTCGTCGAAAATGATGACCCCGTCGAAGTCGGAGCCCAACCATTGAACAATCTGCCGGACGCGCGAAAGCTTCTCGCCGCGCTCGTCGGACCGCAGCGTAGCGTAGGTTAAAAATAGGACGCCTTCCGCCAGCCGGATCTGGCGCCCTTGAGGGAAGCGCGAGAGCGGCGTGACCAGGAGCCGCTCCATGCCGAGCGCCGACCAGTCGCGCTGGGCGTCCTCGAGCAGCTTGTCGGACTTCGAGATCCAGACCGCCTTGCGCCGGCCCTTCAGCCAATTGTCGAGAATGATGCCGGCGGACTGGCGACCCTTGCCGGCGCCGGTGCCATCGCCGAGCATGAAGCCTCGGCGGAAACGGACGGCGTTGGGCGCATCGTCGCGGGCGGCGGTGACGAGGTCGAAGGTCTCGTCCGCCGTCCAGGCGCCAGCAAGATAGTCGCCATGCGCCTCACCGGCATAGATCAGCGTCTCGAGCTGGGCGTCGGACAGGATGCCGTCGCTGATGAGGTTCGCGGGCAGGCGCGGCCGATAGCTCGGCTTCGGCGGCGCGACCGAGGCCATCGCTGCCGACTGCACCAGCTTGGTCGGGTGCGCCTGCGCGCCGGCAATCCGGATCGACTGAAGGCGGTATTCCTCGTAGATGGCGTCACTGAGATGCGCGCCCTCGGGCGGCGACCAGTCGATGGTCTCATAGGTGAGGTCGACGGCTTCGGGATCGGTGACCGACGCCTTGGCCGACCGTGCGGCGGCCGGTGCGAGATAGCCGCGCACGGTGCGAGGCGCCGGCGAGGCTGGCGTGGGAAGCGCGCCGGTCGATGCGACGGTCAGGCGAGGTGGAACGTGTTCGCCGATCCAGCGGAGCAGCGTCGCGACGTCGGGCGCTATTCCCGGCGACGACGGGAACGCGTGCGGGTCATCGGCCGGCGCCTTGTCGATGACAGTCAGGCGCGTCTCGATCGTGGTGCCGTGCTTGGCATAGACCGCGCCGTCGATCGCGGCGGTGAACACCACGCGCCCGCGCTGCTGCAGACGGGCGAAGGCGTCGCGCCAAGCGGAGGCTTCGGGCGAGACGTTTGCGCCGGTGATCGTGACCAGCCGGCCGCCATCGGCGAGGCGCGCCAGGGCCGAGGCGATGTGACGGTAGGCAGTGTCGGCCATGCGGCCGGAAACGTTCGCCATCGCCGAGAACGGCGGGTTCATCAGCACGACACTCGGGACGACGGCGGGATCGAGGTGATCGTCGATTTGGGCCGCGTCGAAGCGCGTAACGGAAATGGCCGGAAAGAGGGAAGAGAGCAACATAGCCCGGGTCTGGGCCAGTTCGTTCAGCACGAGCCCGCCGCCGTCGATCTCGGCGAGGATGGCGAGCAGCCCGGTGCCTGCGGACGGCTCCAGCACGCGGTCCGCCGCCGTAATGGCGGCCGCGGTCAGCGCAGCCAGACCGAGCGGGATCGGCGTCGAGAATTGCTGAAATGTCTCGCTCTCGACAGAGCGGCGCGTGTGGGTCGGCAGAAGCCTCGCGATCTTTTCCAAGGCGGAAAGTCGTGAAGCCGGAGAGCCGGCTTTGCGGAACAGCGCCTTTCCGTATTTGCGCAGGAACAGGACGGTGGCGGCCTCACAGGCGTCATAGGCCATCTTCCAATCCCAGGCGCCCATCGCGTCGGATGCGCCGGAGGCCGCTTCCATGGCGACGCGCAGGATTGCGGCGTCGACGCGTCGGCCGCGCTCGAGATGCGGGAGGAGCTGCTCCGCGGCGGCGATGATGACGCTGGCGCCCTCGGGAGCGCGGACAGGCGAGATCGGCGCGGCCTGATCGGCCGCGATCGGAGAAAGGTCGGTCATGAAGGAAACCTCGGAGAGCGGGAACGGGGAAGCCGGTCGGCGCTCTCTCTTGGACCGCACCGGCTCAAACCCGTCCCGGCCGACCTCTCCCTCTCAGCATCCAGGCCGTGCCCGACATGAGAAACGGCGCCCCACCGGATGGCGGGGCGCCGCGCACAGAGCGTTCGCCACTACTGCCAAGATGGCCAGGCTCGGCCGTCGCGAGCGGCGGCGACCGCTTCCGCGAGGTCGCTCGCATCGCCTTCGACGACGGTGACGATGCGTTGCGTCATGACGCAGCTCGCTCGATCGGGTCATTCTCGCCCGCAAGAATGGCCTCGGCCTTCGCGATGGCAGCGTCCGCCCGTCGGCGCCACAGCTCGACATCCGCTGAGCCGCCCTCCGGGGCGTGGGCCAAGATCTTGAGCAGACCGAGCAGCAACTCGAAGTGGTCGGCCTTGCGCTGGAGCTGCTCCTCGAAACGTGAGGGGATCGGCAGGGCCCGGCCGATATAAGCGGCGTCGTCGCCTTCCCAGACGCCGGTGACATAGATGTCGCCGGAGTTTTCGACGTCCGACTTCTGGTCGTCCCAGCCCTCGTCGGCGATCGCGAGATCGCAGGCTTGGCCGAGCGTTTCGGCGTCGTAGGTTCGCTGCCGGTGGATCGGCAGATGATAGGTCGTCTCGATGGTGAAGAGCGGCACGAGCGCCTCCAGAATGCAAAAGCCCGGCTCGCGCCAGGCTTTGGGGTGAATGGCAGTGAAAAGACGCGGGACGACTGAAGCCGCCCCGCGTAGTCGAGTTATTCGGCCGCGATCATGTGCGGCTCGTCCACTTCATCGGCCGGAGTTTCCTCCTCGTCGCCGGCGAGGAATTCCGGCAGCGCCGCGCCATCGCCCTCGGGGTCCGCGGCGTCGACGGTCGTCGCCTGGTCGGCGTCGGCCATTCGCAGGGGCTCGGGCAGCCAGCCGGTTTCGGCCACGAGGCGCTCGGCCTCCTTGGCCATGTCGCCCTTCTTCAGATGATCGATGAGCTGGGCGGCCCGCTCGCCGGCGCCTTCCCGCACGGCCTCAAGGATGCGGCGCTTCGGGACCCGGCCGAAATAGTTCTCCACTGTGGGACGCCAGCCGGCTTCCACCATATCGAGATCGACGGCCCTGGCGATGCGATCAGCCTCAGTGATCCGCTGCTCGACGGTGTGCGGCGTGGCGCCGCCGCCGTAGCGGTCGCCCTTCTCGTAGAGCGCGTTGACGCCGAACGAGGCGCAGTGCGCAAAGAGCGCCGCCTGCTCGTCGCCCGTGAGGCCGGTGAGCCAATCCCACAGATCGGTCTTGTCCTTCGGGAGGCGCTCCTCCCAGGTCTTGTGGCGGGCGTCGATGGCCTTGGCCGCCAGCGTGTCCTTTAGTCCCTGCGACTGCACCGGGAAGCTGGCGTTGCGCACGGTGACCTCCATCGCCGTCCCGTAGGAGGAATAGCGGGAGAAGACGTCGAGGCAGAATTTGTGCAGCACCGCCTGGAAGGCGACCGAGGGCGTGGTCGCCAGCTTGTCGCGCAGCGCCAGCGTCCGCTCCGCCGTCAGCTCGGTCAGCAGGCGGTCCGGCAGCGGCTTCACCGCATCATCATCCTCGTCCTCGGGCTCCGCAACCTGCCCGCCGATGCTGATAACGGCGCGCTGGATAACCGGCTCTGATGGTTCGGCGCCGTCCAGGGCCGCGTCGTCGGGTTCGCCATCGCTGCCCTGCTCTGGCTCGGCCACGGGCGCTTCGTCCTCGGGCCGAATGTAGCCGCGATCAACCAACAGCGTGCCTTCGGCGTCGATGCCGACGAACACGCCCGCGCGGGCGATGTCGGCTGGCTGATAGATGATCGGTCGATCGTCGAAGGCGGCAAGAGCCGTCTCAATTTCGCCAAGTCGCTGGTCAACCTCGTCGGGCAGCTCGTCCACGCCGTCATGCTCGGCTTCGAGCCTGGCATATTCGGCCTTGAGCGCGTCGATGGTCGCCTGCCCTTCAACCGTGAGATCGGTGGGCACGCCGTCCAGCTCGCGCAAGCCACGGGTATGACCATAGGGGAAGTCGATCGCGACCTCGATCCACTTCCAGCCTTCGGCGGCGATCGTTTCCGCCTCGGCCTTCAGCTTCTCGGCGACCAAACGGTCGAGCAGAGCAACGTCCTCCAGCCAGCCGCCGTCGTCGGACTGGAACAGGTCGCGCAGCACCACGCCACCGGCCGCCTCGTAGGCGTCGAGACCGACAAACGCGGCCCTCCTGTCGGAGGCGCGCACCGTCTTCTCCGTCAGCATGCGGCGGATCTGATAGGGCTCCTTCTGCCAAGAGCCGGAGATAGCCTGCCAGACCTGCTCCTGGCGTCCATGATCCGCGGTGACGGTGAAGGCCATCAAATGCTCGAGCGACATGCCGTCCTCGGCATAGATGTCGAGCAGCGCGGGCGAGACCGAGGCGAGGCGCAGGCGCTGCTTCACCACGTTGACCGAGGTGAAGAAGGCCGCGGCGATGTCCTCCTCAGTCCGGCCCTTCTCGCGCAGAGCCTGGAAGGCGCGGAACTGGTCGAGCGGGTGCAGCGGAGCACGCTGGATGTTCTCGGCGAGCGAATCGTCCTCGGCGAGAATGTCGGTCGCCGGATCGCGCACGACGCAAGGCACCGGCGCGGACTTGGCGAGGCGCTTCTGCTTCACGAGCAGCTCCAGCGCCCGGTAGCGCCGGCCTCCGGCCGGGATCTCGAACATGCCGGTCTCGGTCCCTTCGGCGTCGAGGACCGGCCGGACGTTGAGGCTTTGGAGCAAGGTACGCCGGGCGATGTCCTCGGCCAGCTCCTCGATCGAGATGCCGGCCTTTACGCGCCGGACGTTCGACTGGCTGAGCACGAGCTTGTTGAAGGGAATGTCGCGCGAGGACGAGAGGGTGATCTTCTGAACGGCAGGCGCCATGGGTGATACTCCGCGACGGGCGGCCCAAAGACTCTCTCTGGGCCTCCAACCCGTCACGAAGCGCAGCGCCGCCCTCTTCCTCTGAGGGCCGCGCCGCAAATCGACGATCATGAAAAACGGAAAGGCACGAAGCCTTAAGACACGCCGTTCCGCATCTTTCGGCTTTCCGGGTATCAGGCTGCGCGGTCGAGCAGCTTCTTCGCGCGCGCCTCCAGATCGAGTCGTGCATCCTGATGGGTCTTGCCCCGCGCAACCGCCGTGATGCCTTGCACGAAATCGAACACACTCTCGGGCTTGCGGCCCTCCTCGGCCAAAACCGTTTCAATGATCTTCGCTGTCTCGGACTTGGAGAAGCCGCGCTTGCGCAAGAAGTCACTGCGGTCGTCGTCGGTGCGGGCAACGATCATTTCTCGCGCGGCCCTGATGCCGTTGACGAACGGCATCGGTGAGGAGTTGGCAAAGCTGGTCAGCGCCGGCATCGCCTCCTGCGCGAAGCGTGAGGCGGCGTATTTGGAGTGGCGGATGGTGATTTCCTCGAAATCCTGCACCCCCCAGAGATTTCGGTTCTGACAGACCGCGCGGAGATAGAAGCTCGCCATGCCGAGCGTCTTGGCACCCACCTCGGAATTCCAGCAGTAGAAGCCGCGGAAGTAGAGGTCCGGCGAGCCATCACGCAACCGGCCCGCCTCGATCGGATTGAGGTCGTCGACCAGGAACAGGAAGACGTCGCGGTCGGAGGCGTAGAGCGTCGTCGTATCCTGACTGATGTCGACATGCGGATTATAGACGCCGGTCGACCAGTCGAGCACGCCAGGAATCTTCCAGCGCGTGTCGCCCGTGCCGTTGCCGGCGATGCGCTGAACGGCCGCCACGAGTTCGTCGTCAAAAATACGGCCATATTCGCAACCCGTAACGGCGCGAAGCTCGACGCGACCATCTTCGATCTCGAGCGTCTTGACCTGCTCGGCGCGATGGGAGGTCAAGCCGTATTGCAGGTTGATGCCAGCGAGCGGCGCCGGAAGCTGCCGGAGGTAGGCCGCCGGCGCTCCGACCAGGCCGGCGAGCTGGCCGAAGCTCCAGTGGGTTGGCGCGATCGGCGCGTCAGAACCGGGCAGCATCAATGCCAGGCGCTCGGCATCGTCGCGGCTGGCCTCCACCCGGATCGCAGCGCTCTCGACCGTTTGTGTCCGGCTACGCTCGGTCCGTCCACGCACCGCGGTATAGAGGTCCGACAGCGACAGATAGCGCTCGTCCGCCGGCCGCGAGAACCACTCCGAGGATACGCGGCCGACGCGCTCGCCGCGGGTCACGTCCACCTTATAGCCGCCGACGCGGTCGCGGCCAGCGCTCAGAACTTCGACTTGGGTCATGGGTCATCTCCACGACAGGCGCCGGAGGCCTCTCCTCCGTTCTTCAACCCGTCACGGCGAAGGCCGTCCGCCCTCTCACTCTCATGGGGGCGTTGCGGGGTTCTCCCCGCAGAAGGGGTCGGCCGAGACCACAGGCTCGGGCGCAGGGGAAGGCTTTCCCCTCAAGTTTCGGTCTAGAAGTTGATGCTATCGCAAACAGCCGCGAATGTGCCGCCGTAGGAAGAAAGAATCTGAATCAAGAACGCGGAAGGATGTAACTTCGCGATTTCAGCCGCTCTCGATCTCTCGTCTATCTGGCGAACGCGCCCCGAAAGCAAAGTGTGCCACGCTCGATCCCTGAGATCCCATACTGTTCCGGGACGGCTGTGACGAGCCACGCAAATATATTCGAAATGATCATTCCATTCCAAAATTTCTCGAAGCGAAACGATCTTGAGATCGCGCAACTCCAGAATAGTGATGAAGCGTTTGTCCTCCTATTCCAGTCCGGTAAGGCCTGCATCGTGATAGCTGAACCCCAGCATTGATCTATCGGTCGTCCAATCGCTCTTCATCGGTGCCTCGCCTGATCATTCATTGTGCTGGTACATTGGGGCCTCTCGGAAGGGGCGGATCAGCGAATAGAGCCCGGTCGGCACAGCCGACGCGACCAAGCCGTTCAAGCCAAATAAGTGACAACTGCGTCAAATTGTACGTGTGGAGGGGCTTTCGACATCAGGATTGGCTGTAATCGTCGTGAAACCGTGCTTTTCGATGCCTTCCAGTAAGCCAGCGTTGAGGCCGCGCAAATACTTGAGCGTATCAACGCCCTCGCGCGCGTAAGCGAAAAACTCGGCCCAAATCAAGCCCATGATCCCGGACTCGCTCCAGCTCCGGAATATTTTGGATTTTTCTTCATTGGTGTGAGCGAGGCCACCGTAAATCACAACGTCTGCAATGAAGCGAATAGTGACTGCTGTGCTCCCAATGACAACCGTTGCTGCGCTATCGAGGTGATGGTTGAGCTGTTTGCGCGCATCTTCGAAGCACTCTTGAGCGTTGCCGCCTTGTAACCACTCACTTGCATAAATACGAGACAACGATCGAAGTGAGATGCGGTCGTTATCTTGCGTGAACAGGCGAAAGGTTAGTACGAAAGCATCTATCTCATCCTGATCGAACTCAGGTATCCATGAGTGAATCCGTCCCAGCATCGAAAAAGATGCATCGCCCGTCTTCTCCATGGTCAGGTCGTCCATTTTCATGACGACGTTGGGCACTTCGTTCTCGTAATGCCTCCAGAACCCGGTCTGCTCAAGCCGGTCGACCTTGCGATTGAACTCGCGCAAGACGTTTAGCTGCGCTTCGATTTCTGCGCGTGGCCCCTGCGGCAATTCGCTCAAGGGCGTCCCGGTCACGGCTGCACCCTGAGATCGATCCAGAAGTGATGAAGTTTGATCGGTGAAATCTGGAAGCTGCGGTCAAAGCTGTGGTCGAGCCGCGTGGTAGCCCCATTCACCCACGCACCCACAGGGGTCAAGTTCGGAAACAATTGACGCTGGCATTCGGCATCGACTGCGACGAGGATCGTCGCAGGCGTCATGGTCTGCATATAGCCGATCATGGCGCCGCTTTGCGCGCGCTTCGCATATGCCCAGTCAGGGTGCCTGAACCGGGCGACGCCGTGTTCGATGTAGTTGAGATTCAGGACCCAATCGGCTCTCGGCGGATCGCCTAGCCGCTTGCACTCCACAACGAACTGCTTGCTGCTGCGCTGCGGGTCGGATTCATAGCGGTCCAGATAAACCCATTGAAAATCTGGACGCTTCTGCTCACGGCGTGCACGTGCTCCGTCATCTGGGTCTGGCTGGTTGCAGCACTCGGTGACCGGCGCCACCTCATCATCCGGAAACAGTTCTCGACTGGCTGCGATCAGGCAAAAATAGAACTCGCGGTTTAGCTCAACTTCCGATTCCGGAAAAGAGTCTCGCTGGCGAAACAGATCAAGCGCGCGTGCAATGATGGCGAGACACCTGGCCTCGCGGGTGCGCCATAACTGGTTGGACCGTATGCGCGGAACGCCTGCACGCATCATGCAACATCCGCGGCAGATTGAGAATTCATCAGGAACGTAAGCGCTGACTCTGCATCCTCACGCGCAGCCGTCCGGCTCCAGAAACGTCGCTCGTTCCGCTTAATAAACAGGATTTCGGTATCGCTCACATAGCGGAAGAAACTGTCTACAAAGATTTTGGATCGCTCAACCTGACCAAGCGATACTCGGTCCAGCGTCGCGAGCACCTCGCGCCAAGCCTGCGTATCGTCTTTGCCTAACTGCGATACGGCATCACTCTTGTAGTGGGCCGTAAAGGACATTGCAATGAGCGGCGCCCCGGATGGGGCGACAGGACATGCCAATGGAATTCGGAGTCGGATTCTAATTCCGCATTCCAAATCTGCAGGAACGTGCGTAAGTAGGACGACAATCCGTCGCCAGCTTGCGTGAGATTAGCAATAGTCCCGGCGTCTCGCTGTGGTCTGGAGACCGCTTGCAGAGCCTCGCTGTTCTCCTTGCGGTAGAACAGATCGAGTCCCATATCGCACATCTCACGGATGAGGTCCCTTTGACCACGTGCTTGAGCTTTGCTGATTCTAGCCACACGCGGCGGAACGCTCGGCTGTTATCATGGTGTTTGAAGAATACGCCAGACGATACCAAGAGCCCGGCTTTACCCCCGGAGCGCAATAAGGCCAGCGTCAGATGGATGAAGGCTTGTGAAAGCTCCTTGTCGCCAAGCGGACGGCCATCCTTTGCCTGGCACCAACTCGTCGTAGCCGTCATCGCCTTGCGGCCTTCTTCGTCTTCCTTCTTTGGATAGCCCCATGGGGGGTTCCCGACTACGACCGTCGCCGACCCGCTTCCGAAGCGCTTTGTCACCTCGGCAGGGTATTTATCCGAAATTACATCGAAGGAATTGGCATCAAGCAAAATATCCAAGAACCGCGCGTCCGGGGTCTTCTTCTCACGCTTCTTGCGTTCGTCTTCTGCGACCCATTTAAGGTACGGTAGTCTGCGTTCAGCGTTGATCTCTCGCGGCGATTGATAGTGCAAAAATGCCAGATAGAGACTGAACGCGGCAACGCGGACCGCTTCCTCATTGATGTCCATGCCAACGATTTGTTCGCGCAGAATCTTGCGCAATTGCGGACGGCTCACGCGTCGTCCGGCTTGCTCCGCGCACAGGTGGCGGACAATGCGTCTGAAAGATTCCACCAGGAAAATCCCCGATCCGCATGCCGGATCCGCCACGCGCGGTTTTTGAGCAAGCACGTCAGGGGTAAGCGTTTGTGCGAGAACGAACTCCACCAACGCAGGCGGCGTATAGTGTGAGCCTTTGTTCCGGTCTTTGCCTTCGCGCTCGTTGTAGAATTCTTCATAGATCGTACTGATCAGCTCGATCGGTATGACATCGAAGCGGTAGGCGAAGAAAAAGAGCTCCTGTTGGCTGGTCGTTTTACCAAGCAGAAATCCTCTGAGCTGGTCCAGATGTTCCTGCTGAATGCGTTCGCGCTCTTCGTCATCAATTGGAAAGGTATCTCCATTGAAGTCGATCGCCATCTGGTCGAACAGCGCGTATGCGAAATCCTTGTTCTGCAAGACTCGCAGAAAGCGATTGTCGGCCAAACGAGGCTCGATGGCCGGAGCCGTAGGCGCCTGTGCAAGCAGCTTGGTCCATTCCTTGCGACGCAAGGCTACGCCCTCGAAATACGTAGGCGTCGATATTTCGCGATCTTCAAGATAGCGGATAAATATCGCTCGTCCGATCAACGAATGGAGGTCGCGCAGTGTCGGCTTCTTAAATCCTCGACGCATCGTAACGGCGGCCAATTGCTGACGCACCGTTTTGAGGTCGCGAATGAGCGCGCGGTCGGACCTATTGAGAGGATTTGAGAACCGCTCTTCGCCGAACAACACACCTGTCTCGACACGCTCACGGTGGTATTCCGAGAGCTTGGATTGAACCTGGGCAATTGACCGGGCGACGGCGATCAGCCGGGATTGGTCATTGATAGACTCATCCGGCTTCGGTGGGGCCTTAGTAAGGTCGAGGACGAGCAACTCGCCTGGACAAGCGAGAAAAAACAGCTGCGGTCTGGACATGCACCAGACGCGTTCATAAAACGCCCGCAACGCCGCCGGCGTCGTGTCCGCCGTCTTGGCGAAGACCACCACCGGCTCGCGATCTACAAAGAAGACCTTCTCCGCGCCAACCTGGGCAGCCAACGTTTGCCAGTCGCCCTTATCGATCCACTCGTGCAATGCGGAAGGTTGCGGCTCTGCGGTGGCAGGCAGCAATGCACCTTGGTCGAAGCCCAGGTGTTTGTAGGCAGCCTTGAGTAGGTCCGCTGGAGCATCTTTGTCGAATGTGGGAGCCATTTGCTAAGACCCGCAAACCGCACATGCTCTTTGAAAGATAAGAGCAGCCTAAGTTTTGAACTGGCGCCGAAAGGCGACGGGCACCTTGAGGGGCATAGTGCCAGACTCCGCAGCCTCGGTGCGTTTCGGACTGAGTGTCCCGGTACTGGGTTGTTTCAAGCCGACCTGTGCTTTCGCCATCGGGTGATCCTTTCCGTAAATCGGCACGGCAAGCGTGCCCGATTCACCGGCACACGATAGGACGAAAGCACGAAAGCACGCAACGCTGCTGGAGCGGCGTCTTACCCCAATCGATGGGCGCAGGGAGAGCGAAATCTCCCTGCGCGTGGTCCAGCGGCAAGACTGAAATGATTGTGCGTTCGTCCGGCTGGTTGTCGACCGGACGTGTGCCGATGATGTTGCGCCCTTGGTCGCTTCCAGTTGGGCCGAACCAAGCGAGATCCGTCCATCCATCGCAAAGTTGGTAGGCGAACACGAGGCGTTCGAACTCGGTGCCGCTGAAATCCTCGAAGTGAATCGGTCGGACGTTCGAGCGATCGTCACCTGCCACCCTCCTGGCTCCCGAAGCTACGGAGCGGGTTGATGATCTGAACGCCCTCGAAGTCTTTTTCATTGTCGGTCACGACGACGCACTCATTGACTTCGGCCACAGCGGCAATAATTGTGTCTAGCGCGCTTCGCGAACGGCCTTTGGCTTTGCCGTTGGCCATCAGCCGCGCCCAGACGAGGCCCGCCTTCTCGTCGAACGGCAGGATGCGGCCCGCGAACAAAGCCTGAGGACCCTCCGGACCTAAGAACCAGGCGTCAAGCGCTGCTCGCCTTTTGCCGTTCGGCTTCTCCAGGATACCGCGACGGATTTCGGCGAGGGTAGCATAAGACGGTTGCCCTCCGAAGGCTGATGTCAAGGGAATTCGGCTTAGAAGGAAGCGGAAAAAGGCAACGAGTTTCAGTAGTTTGAGCGTCTGTCAGCAGGCTGCTCCAACTGGAAAATTCTTCGCGTAAGCAGATTTCGGAGTGCGGCAGCGGACAATCGCGCAGCGCAGCGTGCATCAGCACGACGCGCTGAGCGTTAGGATGAGAGGCTCGATTGAAGGTATCCGAATCCGTTGACCGTCGAAGGTCGATCGGGCTAGGCGAAATGATATGCGCCCGTAGCTCAGCTGGATAGAGCGCCACCCTCCGAAGGTGGAGGCCACACGTTCGAATCGTTCGGGTGCGCCATCGTTCTCGATGGCAGGTAAGCCAAGTTCTTTCCTCGACAAACGCATCTAGGCTTTGCACAGCGGCGGTTGCTGACGGCTAGACTAGACACCCGCGCCGCAGACGATGGCGAGCGGGTGCTTCGACGAGACGAAGGCCGGCCGGAAGGATCAGAAGTAACCGGCGTGACGCCCCCACCTAGCCATCCCTCGGCTTGCGCGCGATACAGCCTGGCATGAGCGGTTCGGTGGAGGTGGAACGATGGCAAATGCCATGCTTGATGCCAGGCAGGAAGGCGATTCCTATCGTCGCGTCGAGGTGATCACCGGGGAGCGCCGGCGGCGACGATGGACGGGCGAGGAGAAGGCCCGGATCGCGGCGGAGAGCTTTGAGGAGGGTGCGAACATCTCCGAGGTGGCGCGGCGCAATGGCGTTTCCCGCGGGCTGCTTACGGTGTGGCGACGCCAGGTTGCGGCGGCGGTGGCCGGCAAGGCGCCGAGCTTCGTGCCGATCCAAATTGGGGCCGAGAGCGACGGCGAGACGGTCGGCGAGTCCGAGCGCAGTTCGCCAGCACAGACGAGGCCTTTGGAGATCGCCGCGCCGCCGGCGAAGGCCTGCGGGGTGATCGAGATCGAGCTGAGTGGGGCGCGCATCCGGGTTGAGCCAGGAGTGGAGCTGGCGACACTTTCGACGGTGCTGTCGGCGCTTCGGGGCATCCGGTGATTGCACTACGCTCCGACCTCAAGGTGGTGCTGGCGGCGCAGCCGGTCGACTTTCGCAAGTCGGTCCACACGCTGTCGGCGCTGGTGAGCGAAGCGCTGCGTGCGAACCCGTATTGTGGCGACGTCTTCGTGTTCCGCAGCAAACGCATGGACAGAGTGAAGCTCCTGGCGTGGGACGGCAGCGGCATGGTGCTGGTGACGAAGTGGTTGCACCAGGGGCGTTTCACCTGGCCGCCGATCCGCGACGGTGTGGTGCATCTAAGTGCGACGCAGCTCGCGATGCTGCTCGACGGACTTGAGTGGACGCGTGTCTCACCCAAGCCTGTGAAGCAGCCGGCCGTTGTTGGCTGAGAGGTGAGGATTTCGCTGGAGCATGGAGTGGGCGCATGTATCGTCTGATCATGGCGATTCGCCCCGATGCTCTCCCGACCGATCCGGCGGCTCTGACCGAGATGGTGCTCGCGCTTGGCGCCGAGAACGAGAAGCTGCGCGTGGCGATGCAGACGCTCAAGGAGATGATCTTCGGGAAGCGCTCGGAGCGGCTTGCCACGCTCGTGGCCGAGCAACTCGCGCTTGAGCTTGACGACCTTGAGACCAGCGCCACCCCGCCTGCGGCTGCCAACGACGATGCGCCTGCGGCGAAGCCGTCTGATAAGCTACGCAAGAAGGCGCGCCGCAACATCGGCGCGCTGCCCAAGCACCTGCTGCGCTGTGAGCAGGTGCTGGAGCCGGAGGCGACCGCCTGCCCGTGCTGCCAGGGCCAGCTCCACAAGATCGGCGAGGACGTCAGCGAGGTGCTGGACGTGATCCCGGCGATCCTGCGCGTGCTGCGGACGATCCGTCCCAAATACGCCTGCCGCGGCTGCACCGATGGCGTGGTCCAGGTGAAGGCGTTGCCACGCCTGATCGAGAGCGGCATGGCCTCGACCGCGCTCGTGACTCACGTGGTGGTCTCGAAGTTCGCCTGGTATTTGCCGCTGTACCGGCAGGTGCAGATTTTGGCCGGCCAGCGCGTCCATCTTGACCGGTCGACGCTTGCCGGCTGGGTGAAGCGTGCGGCCTGGTGGCTCAAGAGCCTCTATGAGCTCCAGCTGCGCACAATCCAGGCCGCGCCGCGCGTGTTCTGCGACGAGACGCCGATGCCGGTGCTCGATCCCGGGCGACATCGCCCCCGCATCTGCCAGTTCTGGGCGCATGCCATGGATGACCGCCCCTGGGGCGGGCCTTCGCCGCCGGCGGTTGCCTACGTGTTCGCCGACGGCCGCGGCACGGAGAAGATCGCCGGACAATTGGCAGGCTTTTCCGGCATTCTGCAGGTGGATGGTTATGCCGCCTACAAGGCGCTCGCCCGCGACCATGGCGGTGCGATCCAGCTCGCCTTTTGTCTCGCCCATGCCCGACGCAAATTCGTCGAGGTGTACAAGACGACCCAGTCGCCGTTTGCGCGCGAAGTGATCGAACGCCTGCAGGCGGTCTATGCGATCGAAGCGGAGATCCGCGGCAACAGTGCGGAGCAGCGGCTGGCCGCCCGCCGCACCAGGAGCGCAGCGTTGATGGCGGCGCTCAAGGCGCGACTGACCGAGGTGGTGGGCCAGCTCTTCTCCCAGTCGAAGCTGGCAGAGGCGATCAACTATTCGCTCAATCACTGGGATGGGTTGACGCTGTTTCTCGGCGACGGCCGTGTCGAGGTCGATTCCAACACGGTCGAGCGTTCCATGCGCCCGATTGCCATGGGAAGACGCAACTCATTGTTCAGCGGCAGCGAGGGCGGCGCCGAGAGCTGGGCGATCCTGGCGTCGATCGTGAACACGGCAAAGCTTCACGAGCTCGATCCGCAGGCCTACCTGGCCGACGTGCTGGAGCGCATCGTGTCCGGGCGAACCAAGAGCCATCAGCTGCACGAGCTGCTCGCCTGGAACTGGAAGGCGTCGCGCCGGCGCACTGCACAGGCTGCGGCATGAGCCCGCGTCGTCATAAAGCAGCGTCGTCGATGGCGGCAGCCGCGATGCCACTTGAGGAGCTCGAGCGATGGCTCCAGGCTCGCGTCGATCGGCATCCTGTCGCCACCGGCATTCCCATGCTCGACGGCTATGTCGCCGCGATCGTGGCCGGACCGGTGTCGATGAGCCCACTCGACTGGATCTGCCCGCTGCTCGCCATCGATGCCGATGCTTTCAACCACGGCGGCACCCCGGAGTTCGCGGCGATCTCCGCCGTCGCGCTGCGTCATAACGAGATCAGCCAGACCCTTTCGACCACGCCTCGCCAGTTTGCGCCGATGCACCGGCGTGAAGCCAATGGCGATATCGATGCGCGTCCCTGGTGCCAAGGCTTCTACGCCGCGATGCGGCTCAGGCTGTCGGCGTGGGCGCCGTTGCTGGACGCCAGCAATGTCAATCACGGCCTGCTGCTGCCCATCCTGCTACACTGTCGCGACGATCACGGCCGTCCGCTGCTCGGACCGCCACGCGAGACCATGAACTTTCTGCGTAATGCCTACGCCGATATCCCAGCGGCCGTCGAGGCCTTGCGCCAATATTGGATGCCGATCCGCTACCCACGCGCCCGCTGATCACGGCGGACGTGGGAGCTCATACCGGTTACGATCAGAATGCCAAGGGATTGCATCTCGAGGATCGGATACAGACGAACAGGATCTCGCGGCAACGCCGTTGCCATGTGCATCATCCGAAACTCGGCGGCCGCCATGACGCTTTTCCCCACACCACACAAATCTACGATACTCTTTCCGAGCCACTGCTTAGGTCTGGTTCGGCGCTTAAGATTCACGACAGTGGCAGCCAACCTCTCTGATAGTTGCTCGAGACTAACGATTGCCACACATGCACCCCCTTCATCGCAATTTCTCGCGGCAATGTAAGCAGATGGTTGTGGAACGAAAGCGCGCCGGCGACTACGAGTTCTCGGCTGCAGCATCGCGCACGCGATGAATCATATTTCGAAGAGGTCGGGGAATTTCCCTTCTCCGAAGGCGTCGATTGACTGACGGGTCTGTTCGATAGTGTACTGATTGAAATCGCGCAGTCGGCGCGCATAGAGCTGCTGCACTAGGGACTTGTGCCCGTCGCGGCACCATTCTTCCATCAGACATGCCGTATAGCCGATATGCGAGACCTCGTCGTAAACGAGCCCCGACAAGATCCCGTCGACGCGTTCCTTGTTCTCGTCGGGAGCAAAGGCCGTCAGCACGGGACCGATCATGAACATATGCGCTCTGGTCCTGATCTCGCCGATGTTCATCTGGACTAAGTTGTCGAGAATGACGGGTGTGCTCGCGGCAGCGTCGGCCTTGACGTAGGTGGCGCGCGTGGCATCAAACAAACGCAGTTTCCACGCCTCGGCTTCGTTGGCGACTACGAAGCCAGGGAAGGCCAGTTCCGTCAGGTGGACGAACAGACGCGCATGGCGCGACTCGTCTCGAAAATGCTTCTCGACGCCTTCCTCCACCTTGGGAGAGTCGCGGACTGTTGTCCAGAGTTCGAACAAGCCGGCCGCTCCTGCGCTCTCGGCTTCGGCGTTGGCGGCGACGACTTGCTGGATATAGGACGGAACCGTCGTGACGCAGCGCCAGTAGAATTCAAGGTAGCGGTCGCGCCAGAATACTGCGTCGACAGACGCAAACGCGCCGCGGATGCAGTCCGTGAAATGCGGCAAGTCGTTGTTGAACCGCGCCCTAACATGGACGAGGACATCGTCTAGGTTTCGATCCTGGATCTTCAAGGCTTCGCGCGAATGCTCACGGCTCCGTCAGCTGCCGTGAAGGCCATATTACAGGCAATGAAGGCCATGTTGCAGGCGAGAAACGAGACATTGAGTTTATTGCCCTCGATTTCCCCTGCGATCTTCAATTTGCCGGTTTGGTCGAGAAGCGGTTTGAGCGCCTTGAGCTGATCATCGGTGAGGTGAAACGCAAATTTCTTGGCATCGGACATGAACGTCCCCTCTAACGTTATTGGCTAATTTGCAGAAAAAAACGATTAGAGCAACTGCGTACACACCATCGCATCCTTCAGTTGTATTGTCAATATGAGCTTCTGAGCTTTCGACGTAAGCTCCGCCGCGCTCACTACTTTCTTGGGCGTCCCATGCTTCATCTACCTAACGATCGATCGGCGACTCTCCGTTTATCCAGGCTTTCGCAGCGCTAATCATGTCGCTGACCAGACCTGACTCTTCGGAAGGCACAGGCAGAGGCTTTCCGCCGACGCTGTTGATTGTATCGTAGACCTCCTGCGCCGTGCTGCCGAGATAAAGCCGTTTTCCGCCTAGTCACGTGAATCTAAAGTTCGCTACATAAAGTCTGTTGGGCTTTGTGACAGAAGCGTTTGACGGACGCCAAAATCTGGTCGGCGGACTTCGTCCATTTGAATGGCTTCGGGCTTTTGTTGTGGAGTTCGATGAAGGTGCGGATGTCGGCCTCATCAGTACTTCGTGATTGGAGCATTAGCAGGCATCGAGAACAGCAATGTATTAAGCACCAGTTCTCCGTCTGGACTGATCCGCGCTTGTGCTGAGATCTCCACCAAGTCTGTCACATCGATCCACGCGGCGCTCATCGCTGAAATTCTGCGCGACAGTGCTGAAAATTGCTGAAGTTCTGCGCTAACTGCATGCTTACTTTGAAAGTTTGCAGCCGAACAAACCGCTATTCTGATTGGAAAAGGTCGAGGGAGCAGATTGCAAACCAACGTCCGAAGGAAACTCACGACGAACGAATTGCGCGTGAGCCTTACGCCTGGAGCAACCCGCGCATGATCTTGTTGCTCGCGTCTTGTGTCGTTGAATTCAGGAAGGTAGTTTCGCGGCACAATTGCAATGCTCGGTAGATGGCCGCTGGGGACTAGCATCCTGAATGACAAGAACACTCAGAAGGAGAGCTCTCCCGTCCTGCCAATCATTGCAGGCCTTCGAAGCGGCGGCGCGGCACCTGAGTTTCTCGCGCGCCTCTGACGAACTGCACCTTACGCAAGGGGCGATAAGCCAGCAGGTGAAGATGTTAGAGGAACGGCTTGGCGCGCAGCTCTTTACTCGAAGACCGCGCAGCATAGGACTAACAGCTGCAGGTCACTTTCTCTATCAGCCGATCCGAAGCTTGTTGCAGCAAATGGAGGATATTGTCGATTCCGTTCCGGAGTTGGCAGATGATGAGTTGGTTGTCTATGCTCCTCCGTGCATGGGATCAAAATGGCTTATGCCACGGATCAAGGAGTTCAGCCAACGCCACGCGAAGATCCGTCTGCGTTTGAGTATAGGCGCCAAGCCGGTGGAAATACCGTCCAAGGTAAAACACGTTTCCATCACAATCGGTCCCGACGGGTCTGGCAAAGACACGCGGCGAGACTTTCTGCGGAACGATTCGATCTTTCCAGTTTGCAGCCCGCGGTTGCTTCCGTCGGGATCGCGCCTCAGCGATATAAGCGATTTGAAACGGTTTGAATTGCTGGAAGTGTCCGATCCGGACGGCAATGGGAGTGGTTCCGATTGGCTGTCTTGGCTCTCTTTGTGTGGCGAAGAAATGCGTCCCCAGAAGCCCATGCTTCGCTTTGGCGATAGTTTGCTGGCGATTCAGGCCGCCATCGCTGGTTCAGGAATCGCTCTTGCAAGAGGCTTAGCCGCAGAACCGGATCTACTTTCGGGCTCCTTGGTCAAGCCCCTTAACGTGGAGGTGAACTCCGAACATGCATACTATTTTGTCTATTCGCGCGATCTTGAAGGCTGTGACGAAGTTGCATGCTTTCGAGAATGGCTGTTCGAGGTAGTCGGGCCGCCAGCCCGCGTTTAGACTCTTTTCTTGCAACAAACCCGAAGCACGACGTCTCCGCGATAGCGGAAGCCTCGACGCGAGTGCCCCAAGTCCGGGCTTGAGAAGCGTTGGTGTAGCGACCTGCCTCGGTCAATTGCGGTGGCGCGCATTCCTGCTTCGCTCTTTTGGACTGTGGGTGAACTGCGCATCGGACGGGTGCGGGGTCGTTCGACACCATCATTTCAGGCGAGGTGTTGGCGGAGGTTGCGACTTCTTTTGCCAGGAGAGCGTTGCTGCGCGTCGCGACTGATTCGACGGCGCGCGCTGTCAGTTCAAATAAAGGCACACCCCGACACGCCCAGTTCGCATAAGTTTTTTTGCTGCGTAGGGCGAAAAAATTTCGGGCAAGGTCGACGACGTCCGAAAGCGCAATCCACGATTGTATATGTTAAAGCTCGGCGGTGCAGTCTCCAGTATCAGTCGAGAATGATGATTAGCGCGTCCCTGAAAAATTGGCTTACGCTAGACTTTGTCACGAGACGGGATTTCGTTGGTACAGGTCTGGGCCTCGCTGCGATTGCGTGCATTTCGGTCCGGCCTGTGCTCGTGAAGCTGGCTTATGTCGAGCTTCAAGACCCGATCACGATCCTGGCAATGCGAATGGCGTATTGTTGGCCGATCGCCTTAGTGCTTCTGCTTGTTTCCGGGCGTCAGATGCAACAAACGAGTCCTGCCGCTCTCACAATAAAAGAAACGTCACTCCTGGTCCTGATGGGATTTTCCGGGTTTTACGTGTCAAGCTATTTGGACTTTTGGAGTCTGGAGTTTCTTTCGGCAGGAACCAGTCGCCTCATAACGTACAGCTATCCAAGTTTCGTGATGGTATTTTCCATCCTGATTTTGAGACGATGGCCAACAATTTCTGAGGTTGGTGCGCTCATCATCACCTATGCAGGGCTCTTGGCGCTCTTGGTCGGTGGTGCGTCAGTTGCCGGACCGGAAGAGGCGCGTGGAGCCGGGTTGGCCTGGCTCAGCGCGGCAACGTACGCGCTATATCTCGTCCTAAACAGCGGTGTCGGGCGTCGTGTGGGTTCGCTTCGGACCGCGTCCTTTGTGATCCTGGTGGGTTCGACTGCTTGCGTTATTCAGTTCCTGCTCACAAGGGACATCATGGCTCTGGCCGCGTCTTGGCGGGTCTACGCGTTGACGGCAGGGATGGCCCTGATCACGACGATTATTCCTGTCTACCTCGTGACTGCTGCAATGACGCGCATCGGAGCCAATCGGATGGCTTTGATTGGAGCTCTGGGGCCGGTTCTTTCCGTGGGTATGGGGGTGGCTTTCCTGGGGGATCTTCTCGGCCTCGCACAAGTGTTCGGTGCGTCCATGATCCTGGCGGGAGTGGCTTGGGTTACGGCTCTCCGATGATGCGTCGTTTAGCTCCTTAGCAAGGCCTTTGGCGACGCATGGATTACCAAGCCGTATTTCAACTCACACTCACTCTTCAGTGGTGGCGGTATGTTCTGTGAAGCAAGATCAATCTCCGTTAGGCGGTACAACGGCAAATCGCCATCCGTGGTTCGGGGCACCGGGTGCTACTTGTACGATTCCAAGGGCAACGCGTACCTGGATATGTCCGGCGGCAGCGGCGCCGCGAATCTTGGATATGGACGCCAAGAAATCGTTCAGGCGATCCGGCATCAAGCGGAGCTCTTGATCCATACGGGCTGGAATATCGACAACCCGCATCGCCACGCTTTGATCGAAAAATTGGCACTCCTGGTCCCTTTCGAGCGCGCTTCCGTCATGGGCGCTGTGACCGGGGCAGAAGCCATCGAAGTTGCGTTGAAAATTGCACGCGCCAAGACGGGCCGCAACTCTGTTCTGTATTTCAGCAACGCATTTCACGGCAAGACACAGGGCGCGCTCGCCGTGTCGTCCAACAAGCTATTTCGGAAGCATATTCCGGCCGATGCCGTGGAATATCCCTGTTTTTCCTTGGAGAGTTGCTACCCCGATATTGGTGAAGACACATCCGACTGGTCGAGTTCATTCCGTCGATACATCGACACGCTGGAGGCTCGAGACCAACTGCCCGCGGCGATCCTCGTCGAGCCTATCCAGGCAGCCGAGGGAATTCATCCGTTGCCGTCATGGACGCTTGAAACGATCCTGCGGGTCGGAATGGAGCGGGGTGTCATTACCGTCTTCGATGAGATCTATACCGGATTTGGCCGTACCGGTGATCCGTTCGTTAGCCGCCAAGGAATGGTGCCCGACTTGTTGGTAGTCGGCAAAGCGCTCGGAAACGGTTTGCCAATTTCTGCGATCATCGGCGATCCGCAGCTCGTGGATCTCCTCGCCTACTCGGAACATTCATCGACGTTCACATTCATGCCATTGGCATGCGCCGTCGCTTGTACGGTGCTTGACCTTTATCATTCGGAGCGTCCATGGGAGAACGCCAACAGCGTGGGCCTCCATCTACGTGCGTGCCTTGATCGCTTGGCCCAACAGGACTCCCGCATCACCTTGGTGCGCGGTCGTGGCCTCATGCTTGCGTGTGACGTCGACGACCCCGAGGGCGCTCAACAGCCTCAGGCAATGGGCGTTCGTCTTCGCGACAAACTTGAGGAGCTGGGCGTGATCGTGCGGACAGGTGGGCAGCGGCCCTCCACGATCAAACTGACCCCTCCCCTCGTCATCTCGAAGAAGGAAATCGACATCTTTGTTTCGGCTTTCAGCTACGCGCTGTCTTCCGTTTGATTTTCCCGATAGTGAGCCGGAGAACTGGCCGTGTTCGACTACCTTAACGCTCGCGCCGGAGACAAAGAAGCCGTCGCTGTCATCGACGCCCGTGGGACGTATGGCTTCCAGCGACTGCGTGCCCATGTCGCGCGGGCAGTCGACACCATGAAGGTCTTCGGGCCTCGCGCCGACGTCGCCGTCATCTACGGCTCCCACGGACTAGGGGTATATGTTGGCGTTCTGGCCGCGCTGGCAGCAACAACGAGGATCGTATTCGTAGATCAGGCCACGCCGATAACCTCTGTTGACCACATCATTCGCGCCTTGGGCGCGTCGATGCTGGTCAACTGCAGTGGCTCCCCCGACGCCGTGGCATCGACTGACGTTGGGGTCATCGACATCGAGCGCGATGTACTTCGCGCCCCGGCAGCGGGAGAGTCGGATCCTTGTCCTCCTCTAAAACTGAGCTGTGCGGATTATGCAATCCTTACCAGCGGAACAACCGGAGAGCCCAAGGTCATTCTGCAGACCATCGCTTCACTTGATGCGCACATCAGAAACTATGCGGGTTATTTGGAAGTGCGACCAGGTGATCGCGTTCTGCAACTCGCGTCTGCGGGGTGGGACGCTGGATTAATGGACATCTTCACAAGTCTGCAGCGCGGCTGCACTCTGTGTACGATCAGCCCAAGACAACACGACCTTCATGATGTTCAGCGATTTATCGAGCAGCACGATATAGATACTCTCCATATGACCGTGCCGTACTTTAGGCGCTTGTATGCGGACAATGGCAATCGCTATGCCCGGCCCAAGCGACTGGTCTTGGGTGGAGAGCTGATGTACGCAAGCGACATTTCGCTCTTTAACGCCGCGTTTGCTCCATCATCCGCGTTGTATAATGCATATGGTCCGACAGAATGCACCACTGCGCTGTATGCGAGGCATGAGCATGGACCATTGCCGCTACAGGGCAGTTGGCCGCTCGCGCACTCCGTTGAGGGGGTCTCGGTATCTCTGCTGACGGACGATGGCCAGGTGACGGCACCATACGCGGTCGGAGAGCTGATCATTCGATCAGAGTTGCTCGCAAGGCGTTTCGACATTGCATCGCAGACCAGTGTCGAGATCATCGCAAAGCATCCGATCGTGGACGACGGATACTACCCCACTGGCGACTTGGCCTACTATGACGACGATGGACGGATTGTGATCACTGGTCGAAAGGACTCGGTGATCAAGGTCAATGGCCAGAAGGTCAGCTTGCATGAGATCGAAGCTACGTTGCGTGGCTTGGACGGTGTGAAGGACGCATGCGTGCTCGCAATTGATGAAGATGAGGAGAAACAAGTCCTCGCTGCCATCGTGCCTGTGTCTGAACTCACGACCGGTATTGACTTGCGCCGGCGGATTGCAAGGCAGCTGCCCGGGCACAAAGTGCCAAAGCATTTATTGATGCTGCCGGCCCTGCCACTGAACAAGAACAACAAGCTCGATCGGGCTGCAATTTTGGCGGCCTTCAATCGGGAGAAGGACATTCGGCTTCCATTGACCGAAGGGTCGTCGCCATTGCAACAAGAGATCAGCCGAGTTCTCGGTGGTGCGGCGGTCGCGACAAGCCTCAGCTTCCTGGAGAACGGCGGCGATTCCTTGAGAGCGTTGCAGTTGATCACAGCGCTGAGGCGTAAGGGTTTCCAGCTCGGCCTCGAACAGCTGCTCTCAGATACTCCAATTCAAGAATTGTCATTGCTGAAGGGTGGTGAAGTGGGTGGTCATCGAGAGAGAACGGAGATGAGTAGCTCATTCCTACCTACCTTTCAGTTTCTCACAACGCGCGGTATTCCCGATCTGAACGGATGGTGTCAGACATGTGTGCTTGATTGCTCCACATCCGTGGGCGTTGAAAAGATCGTGGCAGTCGTGCGTGCGGTCCTTATGCGCCATGTGAGCGAATGGGCTGGTTCCGATTGGCGAATTGAGCACGCGGCGGATGATCCTACGATTGAGGAAGCGGTTGAGGCCACCGAGGCGCGAATCTCGTTGGTTAATCAGAGCATTCTTTCAGTCACAGTGGTGCCGAGGAAGATCGCATCGCAGGTCATCATTTCCTGTCATCAATTCTATGTTGATCGCTATTCTTGGGTTCTACTGTTGTCGGAATTGGCGGACGGAACTGACGGCGATCCAAAAGACATAGCGAGCTGGTCAGGCGCGCCGCAGTATTCGAACTGGATGGCGCACTATCGGGATGCGATGGCACGCGCTCGCGCATCGGATTTCTGGCACGCCCTTCGATGGGACCATTGTAACGCCAGCAGGGTGGGACCTGAGAGAGCATTTCCACCAAGAGAGAACTTCAAGCGGAAGACGATTCGGCTTGGGTCGCTGAAGGTGCCGGCCCGGCAAGGAGCGTCGAAGCTGGCGCGCATGAGCGAGTTGCTGCTCGCATCGATCTTGATCGGGCTAGCTACTTGCGACCGCAACGAGCATCAAAAGATTCACATTCTCGATTCCGGTAGAGATCTGATTGGAGCAAGTGTCGAGACGGACAGTACGTTTGGCTGGTTCACGATCATCTTCCCATTGGTCATGCGTGTATCCGCCGCCGACCTGCCTCAGACCGTCAAGCAGGTCGCGGACTATCTGACGCGAGCAAAGCCAATAGCGCACACCTTCGGCAATGAGTTCTTCGGGCGAGACGAGTCGCAACGTGGAGTCGGTATCTATGATTGTGACGCGAGCTACAACTTTTTGGGCGATATTGAGATGTCGGCCAGTGGTGACTGGATCGTAAACGACGCCTCTTTGAAGACCTTGCATGGCGCTCCCAGCCATCACCTGGAGTTTACGGGCTACCTATCGCACCGCGAACTCGTTTTGACCATGGATTACGATGGCGCCGTTTATGACGATGGTTTCGTTGAAGCGCTGCAGTCGGCAATCACTCAAGCGTTGGAGCCAATGCGGGGTTAGTCGTCCCGTAAGCGCCGCTAGGACAAATTCTCGACTGAAATTAGAGCGGATGAACCAGGATAGCAGGAGGAGGACATGACCGCACAAGCCATACGGATCAGGCTTGCAACTGAGACCGACGTCGACTCGATATTCCAGGTGCACCGCAACTCCGTGGAGACACTCTGTCGCGGCGATTACCCGCCAGAGCAGATCGCGATGTGGCTCGAAGGCCGAGACGCCAGCATCTATGCCGACGCCATTCGGAAGCAGTGCATTTGGGTAGCTGAAAGCGATCAAATCGTAGGCTTCGTCGAGATCGAGGGATTCGAGGTTACCAAGCTTTTTGTTGCTGGAGATGAGTCATCTCGTGGCGTTGGAAAGCGTCTCTTGCAGACGGCATTGAGTCGGATCGAGACATCGGGAGCACCAAAAGCTTATCTGGAAGCAACGCTCACCGCGGTCAAGTTCTATCAGAAGTACGGCTTCCACGCGGTGGGACAGGGGGTCTTCACCAGAGGCAACAGCCCGATTCAGCTCGAAATCGTAAAGATGGAACTCGACTTCGCAAGGAGAGGCTCTTGTCAGTCGCCAAGCTAGTTGAAGAGGTATTGGCACCCGAGCTGTGCACGGGCTGCGGTGCATGTGGATTGGTATGTCCACACAATCTCATTCTGTTCGACAAGGACAGTATCCAGCCCAAGCTCGACTTTGACACCGCCATATGCGCCGACTGCGACCATTGTCATGCAGTCTGCCCGGGTCTCGATCCCGAGACGGATGCATCCGAAATGCACATCTATGGCCGTCATCGCGCAGCCGAGGAGCGATGGCTGGGCATTTTCACCGCCTTCTTTGGAGCGCAGTCCTGCTCAGAGGAGATCAGGCGGGCTTCGTCAAGTGGCGGTGCGGTCACAACTCTTCTGCTGGCCTCGAGGACACAACTTGGCGTGCGTCACACCCTGACGATGGGGCGAAATGCCACTGAGGGCTGGCGTGCCAGTCCGATCGTATCTGACTCCAAAGATGTAATTATCTCGAACTCGCAATCGACCTATCAATTGGCGCCGTATCTCAATGCGCTTCGCGCGACATATGACCAGGCTCCGGACGAGAATGTCGCAGTGGTTGGCCTTGCGTGTCATGTTCAGGCTCTTCGCAAGTTGCAACGACAAGATACCGAGATCGGCAGTTGGGCAAAGGAACGTATTGTGCTCATCGTCGAGACTGCCTGCTCGTCAAATACCTTGCCGGCCGGGACATCGGCCATTATCTCCGACATTCTCGGTAGAGATCCCACGCGGACCGTAAATGTAAAGTATCGTGAGGGGGTATATCCAGGGAGATTCCAAGCGACGGACGTCAATCAGGACAAATGCGCGGTAGAGTTTTGGCAGATTCTGAGCAAGCTCAAGGAGAACAAAACCCACCGCTGTCTTTCGTGCGGAGACTGGATGAGTGGCTTGGCCGATGTCAGCGTTTGTGACGGAGATCCGAACATATTTGACGCGAGCCTCAATGGCGGCCAAACAATTTCAAAGCACGCTCGGGTTCTGGTGCGAACGCCGACAGGCGCCGAGATCGTTGAATATGCCGCCAAAGACGGGCTGCTCGATCGATGGGCAATCGATCTCGTGGGCTTCAATCTTGGGCTGGAGCGTAAGAAGAACCGGAGGCGCCATTATGAACAAACAACTCTTCCTATCCCGTATGGGCCGGGCGCGGACGAAACATATGAACGTTCCGAGTTACGGACAGACGAGGAGCTCATTAATCCCGCTCGATATAGGAGCTCCAAGTCGTGATCAGCTATCCGGATTTGGGGGTCGGTGGAATTGTCAGCAACAGCGAAGCGTCGTGGGAACGCGTAAGCGCGTACCTTCCTTCCGACAAGTCAATCAGTCACCGGCTGTTGCTGTTCGCCGCGCTATCGGACAAGCCGGTCGAAATTGAGGATCTGAACACCGGTGCGGCCGTATGGCTGCTGTTAGAAGCGCTAATCCATCTCGGTATCCAGGTGGAGCACGATAAGAAGGCCCGAAAGACTATTCTGCGGGGCCGTCTGCAGGATCTTCCCAAGGTAGGCGTTCCGACTGTCCAGCTCGGCCCCTCCAGTGCAGCAGCTCGCTTGTTGATTGGCGCGTTGGTAGGGGTCGGCATGAACTGCATCGTTGATGGTGATGAGACGCTCAGGCAGCGACCATTTGACTGGATCGTCGATCCCCTGATCCAAATGGGCGGCCAGTTAGAGTACCTCGGAGATCGAGGTGCGCTGCCGATACGGGTGTTCATGGGCGATTTCAGGGGCGGCGAGGTGCAAACGCGCATTGGAAGCGCTCAGGCAGTCTCCGCACTCATGTTTGCGGGTATCGCTGCGCGGCGCCGCGTGGTGATCGAATATCCCGTACTCGCCAGAAATCATACTCAGGTAATGGCGACCGCCTTTGGGGACGCAGTTGATGATGCGGACAATCGAGTGAGCTACACGCCCCGACAATTCCGGATGCCCGAGCGAGCAAAGGTGCCGAAAGATCCGTCCGCGATCGCTTACGTAGCTGCCCTTTTCTGGCTTATCAATAGGAACAACCCCGCGGCAGCCCTTGAGATAAAGGACGTGTGCCTTAATCGCACCCGACTAGGCTTTTTTGATTGGATGGCCAAGTGCGGCTTTGGTCTGGAAGTTAAAGAGATCGGCGAGGCCTGCGGAGAGCCAATTGGGAGCCTTAACCTCCGAGGTGGAGGTACGTTGCTTGCCGTTGGCCTCGACGACAAAGAGGCCTTCCATGCGATGATCGACGAAATCCCGCTAGCTTGCGCGATATGCTGTACGATTGCTGGTGAAGCAAGGTTTCGCAATCTGTTCGAGCTGACATTCAAGGAGACCGACCGCATTGCCGCAACGCGAGAGATGTTGTTGCACCTCGGGCTCACGATCGAGGTTGACCGCTATGATATTCATGTGCGGGGCAACCAAATCGTTAGGCCTCAACCTTTCGTTCCATCCTTCGGCGATCACCGTCTTTCCATGACTGCACATGTGATGCTCCTGGCGCACCGGGTTGGCGCGCGCGTGATTAACGGCGCCTGCTACCGGACTTCCTTTCCGGACTTTGGCAAGTGCATTGCCGCCTTGATGGCTGCGGAGTGAGCGGCGTGAAGCGGTATACGATTGTTACTGAAGGAGCATCCGGAGTCGGTCTGCACTGGGAAGAAGTGCCGGAGATCCGGGATACGGAGGTGCTTGTTCGGGTTACGCATTCCTTGGTAAGTCCGGGAACTGAACGTTACTACATCTCGGAGCTAAGCGAGAGTGGCGGCCGGCTGGCGCTAGGCTACTGCGCAGTCGGCGCTGTTGTTGCGGCCGGTGAGCTTGTCGAGCACATTCGCCCTGGTGACGATGTCCTTGCGATGGGCTGGAATATCGCGACCCACTCCAATTACATCACCGTTCCCAGGAAATTGGTCTGCAGAGTGGATCGAAGCACTAAGCCAGAGCATGCCGTCCTGGCGACGATTGGAGCGACCGCTATTCATGCTAGCGATCGGGCCCGGCTGGAAGCAGGTGATCGGGTCCTGGTCGTGGGAATGGGACTGGTCGGCACGATGATGGCGCTGGTCGCACACGCGAGTGGTTGCCAAGTGTCGGCTTCGGACCGAGACGCTACGCTTGTGGAGCGCGGACTCTACTGGACTCCTCTCGATTTGGATCGCCCGGATGCAATGGAGCGTCGTTTCAGCAAGATATTCCTCTGCATCGACTCGGACGTTGGCGGACTCTTCCCTCGGATCGCGCAGTTACTCGATGTCAATGGAAATGGCCGGTCTCGGTCGAAGATCGTCAACGTTGGCAGGATCTCCGGCACTCTGAACTTGTCTCCAGCTCTTGGGAATTTCGACATCATCAATGCTTCTCGATGTGGGGCAGGCTACCGGGACGATCTGTATCACCACGGATTGAAGGACGTTTTGGTGGTAAGCGGGGAAGCTCGTGTAGATGACAATCTTCAACGGTGTCTGAAGATTGTGTCGGACTCGCCGAGTCTTCTGGAGCAGCTGAACTATCGATTCTATCATCTTGACGAGGTGCTCGAGCGATACAACAGCCCCGAATTCTTTCCAGCTGGGATCAACCTGATCTCGCATGAACATGCATAATTCAGTGCAATCAGTCTTTGCCGCTCCCACCGGACGTTACTGCTCCAAAGGCACCCCGCGTACTTGGAAGGGCGAGCAATCCGGCTGAATGTCTAGCAAAGGCCAGCGGATCATGGATAGGATGCGATGAGGGTCATCTTTCTTCCGGATTTTGTCGCCTACCCGATATGCTACTTTCGCATGCTCAGAAAGTTGGGCACGCGTGTAACCAGCGACGTCGTGAACTATAATGACTATTGGCCGTATGAATCCGTCGCAGCTCTCGGAGCTGAGATTGCTAGTAAGAGGGTCTCTGATGAAATTGATGCAATCGTCGGATATTCGTTTGGCGCATTTGTCGCCATCGAAGCGGCTAGCGTGCTTGCTCGCAGCGGAACTGAAGTAAAGTTGCATCTGATCGATCCGCCCAACAGGAATATGTTGGGCTCGACGATTCCGATCGAAATCGAGGGCAGATTAAGGGCCAATCCAGCCTACAAGTACTTGTTTAACTTGATTGAGTGCGATCTGACGCATCGGGACTGCGTGCTCAGCAACATTGCGTTCTTGGCTGATGTTGCTGCGGCCCCTCAAATCGACCTCCCCTGCACAGTTTATGTTGCGGGTGACCACGCAACTTCGAAAGCTCAGCTAGAGCAGTTCCATTTTTCACACCAGGACGCAACGGTCGTGCACTGTCCCGGCTTTAATCACAATAACATTGTCGATTGCGAGGCAATCGTGGACGGCATTTGCCGACGTGAGCGCGCGTGAATGGCGGATTTCGAGACTGGGCCGCTAGAACGGCTCGTTTGGTGGGACACGGCATGATTAGATGCTGCGGAGATTGCCCCGCCCGCTCGCTGTCGATGAGATAAGTAACTTTTGCGTTGATCGCGTTGCTCTAGGCGAGGACCGGGAAATGAGCGTACGAGACGATCCCTTCGAGGGTGCTGATGTCACCGTATCTGAGATAACAGTATCGGATCTAGGACAGGCCGACATCGAAAGTATCCTGAACTATTGGTTTGGATCATCATCGCTGGAGCTGCGCGCAATGATCGGGTTTGACCCGAACAAGATGCCAAGCCGGCGGTTGATGCGCGAGGCTCTTGCGCTTAAGGCAAGCCAGGGGAACGTCGCCCCCACGATCCTGACGATACGAGTTAGAGACGTAAGCGTCGGTGTGCACGAACTGACTCACATCGAACCACACGTAAGCGCAATCATGCACGCACACATCTGGAATGCAGAACATCGTGGACGCGGGATAGGTGCTGTGTCCTACGTCCGGGCGATGGAGCGGTTCTTTGATGCGCACGGATTTCAACGACTCATCTTCGACACGCCGAGCACAAATTTGGCAGCAAACAAAGTAAAGCAACTTTGGGGTATTTCGCCGTGCGATAGAGGCACCTTCGTTATCCCCACCATGGCAGAACCGATCGAAACCACGCGATATCAAGTTGAGCGAGCGGATTTGGCCGGAATTGTCGAACGCGTCGAGCGCCTTTGGAAATGCAAGCCGATATGAAAACAAGGATGAGTTTCACTTGCCGGTTCACTTGGCTGCGAAGGGATGCCTCGGTTTTAGTTCCCCGGCCAACTGGCCGCGCATTGAAAGGACTTCAACCTTCTGGCCCAGATGGCCTTAGAGGTGCTGAGATATCGACTAAGATTGGTTCACCGTCAGCGACAGCGCCGCAAGCCGCACAAACGCTGACGGTACCATGTAGTCGGGCAGCCGTGCACTTAAGTACGTGCACTGAAGAGTCAGTCCCAGTCCCAACACAGTTCGTGCGATTGCCTTGTTCGGTTTGGCTTCGCTGAAGCTGAACATGACATAGCCGATAGCGACCAATACTGGTGCGAGCCAATGAATGTCGAAAGCAAGGATGTACGCCACTAGGCCCGTTCCGACGTTGGCGCCGAGCATGAGGGCTTGTGCCATCGCCGAATTGACGAAGCCTCTGCCGGCGAACGATGCCGTCAGCAGAGCCGTAACCAGTGCTGCTCTGGAGCGCCATCGTGACGGCAAGGCCGATGCCGAAAGCAGTGACTCGGTTGCGCGTGCCAGCTGCGATCCAACGGCGTAGTCGTGCGCCGAAGGCGCGGCTCACGCCCGTCTTCACCATGCGAAGACCCCAAAGCAGAAGGGCTACAGCGCCGACAAGATCGAGCATCTGCTTCTATCCATCAGCTCGTCCATTTGCTTGAATGGCTTCGAGCCAAAGCCATAGATTATCGACGAGGCCGAGCCGATTGCATTCGACTTCGACGTAGTGAGATGCAACTTCGATGAAGATGTCGGCGCCGTACGAAATCTTAAACTGCCTAATCTTTTCAAGGTCGAAGGTGATTGACCATCGACCCGAGCAGTCGCTGATGCTATCCCTAGATCAGTAGCCGTCGCTGCCAGAGGGGTCCCTGATCCCATTTCGATTGCCCAAACTCATGTCCAGGAAGCGCTTTTCGTCGACCTTGACCTGATCCATGTTCTGTAGACGGAAGATCTCTTCGACCTTGACAATGTCCTTGTGCACGTTCTGGACGCCGCCATCGGCAATGATTCGCCGGAACGTATCCTGCATGGCTGTGGTGGCAGCCCGTATGCTGTAGTTGCCGTAGATGGTCATCTTAATGTTGCCGAGCGCCTTGATGCGCGTGGCGTCAAGCTCCGGATAGGCGTTTGGCACGATCACCAGCGGAACGGGTCCTTTCCATGCACGGGAGAAGCTCTCGATTTCGGAGGGGTCCTTCTTTTTCGAATGGACCAGGATCATGTCAGCGCCGGCCTCCATGTAGGCCATGCCACGCTTTACGGCTTCCTCCTCGCCCAGTCCTGCGATCAGCGCTTCGGTGCGGGCAATGACCAGAAAATCCGGAGTTCGTCTTGTCGCGACGGCGGCCCTGATCTTGCCCTGAAACTCTTCGATGCGAAGAAGCTCCTGACGCCCATCAGCGGCAAGGCTCGTTACTTTCGGAAACGTCTTGTCTTCGATAACGACGGCGCTGGCGCCGGACCGCTCGTATTCGCTCATGGCATGGATGACATTGATCGCATTGCCATAGCCCGTGTCGATGTCGGCTACGATCGGAAGCGCCGTGCGTCCCGCGATCGCCCGCAGCATGTCGAGATGCTGTGTCATCGATATCAGGCTCATGTCAGGCAGGCCGTAAAGCGCCGAAAGCTCGAAGCCGGAGGCCCACAGGCCATCGAATCCGGCTTGTTCTGCGAGGATCGCCGAGAGGGGGCTATGCGCGGCCATGATGTGGACTAGGCCGGTCTCGACCATGCGGGCGCGGAGGCGTTTGGCAGACGACGACATCGGGGGACCTTTCAGGAAAGGGCCGCGCAGGCGGCGATAATGCGGTCGCAGGCCCGAGTGAGGTCCACGAGCGAGGAGGCATAGGAAATGCGAATATAGGGCGAGGCCATGAAACCGCTGCCGGGCACAACGGCCACGGCGAATGCGCCGAGCAGATACATCGCGAAATCGGTGTCGGTTTCGATCACCTTGCCATCCGGCGTGTGCTTGCCGATCACGCCGGCGCACGAGGGGAAAACATAGAAGGCACCGTCAGGTACACGGCACGAAAGCCCGACGGCCTGGTTCAGCTTGGCGACGACGAGGTCGCGGCGTTGCTGAAAGGCGCTCGCGAATTTCTCGACATGTTGCCGGCTGCCCGACAGCGCCTCGATGGCGGCATATTGCGAAATTGAGCTGGTGTGTGAGGAGGTTTGCGCCCGAATGAGATTCATGGCCTTGATCAGCGCCAGAGGCCCTGCGCCATAACCGACGCGCCAACCGGTCATTGCGTCGGCCTTAGACACGCCGTTGACGGTCAGCGTGCGCTCGTAAAGGTCCGGCGCAACCGCGGCCATGGTCGCGAAATCGGCGTCATAGGTGAGCTTTTCATAGATGTCGTCCGACAGCACATGAATATGAGCATGGCGGCGCAGCACCACAGCGAGCGCGAGCAGCTCGTCTCGGCTATAGACCGCACCGGTCGGATTGCAAGGCGAGTTCAGCATCAGCCACTTGGTGCGGGGCGTGATTGCCGTCGCCAACGCCTCGGGCCGGAGCTTAAAGTCATGAAATTCATGGCAGCCGACAAGAACCGGCTTGCCGCCGGCGAGCGCCACCATATCGGGATAGGAGACCCAGCATGGTGTCGGGATTACCACCTCGTCGCCTGGATCGAGGCTCGCGAACAGCGCATTGAACACGACCTGCTTGGCGCCGCAGCCAACCGCGATCTGGTCAATACCGTAATCGAGCCCATGATCGCGGCTGAAGTTTCTGCGGATCGCCTCGCGCAGCGGCTTGATCCCGGCGACCGCGGTGTATTTCGTTCGCCCGTCGCGGATAGCTCGGATGCCGGCTTCGCTGATAACGGACGGGGTATCGAAATCCGGTTCGCCCTGACTCAGTGTGATGATATCGGCACCCTGATCACGCAACTCTGCGGCACGCGCTGTCATGGCTTTGGTTTCGGAAGGGCGGACGACGTTCAGCCGTTTTGCAAGGATGGACAAGACTAGTACCTGCGCACATAAAGGAAGATCTCAGTTCCTTCTACTCGCTCTCAACCCGCCCGACCAAATCAGGTTATCGCTGTTTTGAATGAGATGATCGAAAGTTGAAATGTTTGAGCCGAACATTGCCTTTCTTGGACGATCGCTGTCATCCGGCGCGATAAGAGTTACTGCTGCGACCGATCGCGCAGTACCAGGCGTCAGCTTGGGACCTCCAGAGATGTAGTCGCTGAATGGACTAGTTGGCGCCACTCACGCTCGAATCCTGCCTCGGTACAAACGTTCGCAGGGAGATCCGAGATAGCGCTGGTTCGACTCGGATCGGGCTCTCTGTGAACTTGCGGGAGGACCATGAAAGTCTAACGCTGGCAAATTTCTTGGAGTTACTGAAACGACGCTACCCATCACCGTCCTAATCCGTCTGGGGGCGCAACACCCACGCTCCGCGTGGATTGGTGAGTAATTGACGGCGACCGAAAGGCAAGCGACAGGAGACGGAGCTCGTATTCTGGCGTAGGAAAAGAAAGACGATGGCGAATCGATCAGCTTGATGCGGGATCACCTATGATTGGCGCGGCACTCCAGGATCGCGATTCCATACTCACCTCCTTAAGCACCGTCGACCCACTGGAGAGCCGTCGTCCCAGAGCTTCGACAAATCGATCGTAGCGCTCAGATGCTTTCCCGCGCTGCGGGGCTATTTTGCTCCGGCAACGCAGGCGTCGACGTCAACCAGAAGCGGATGAACAGCGCGACCGTCTCAAGCGTCACGCTGTCATTGCGTTCGAGTCGTTCAAGCACGCGTATGATGCGGTCGAGCCGCTTAGCGATTACAGCCTCCCGCCGATCGGAAGCGTCAGCCGAGAGGAATGAAGAGATCGCCGCCTCAGCGACCAGGGACTTGGGCTTGCCGTGACGTTTTGCGAGGGCCCCATCGGCGAGTTCCGCCGAACTCGATGTGTGGGACATGGGGAATCTCCGCGACGGGCGCCGCGAGCCTCTCTCGCAGCCCAACCCGTCGCGGCCGACCGGCCCGCACTCTCACTCTTCGATATTGCTCCGAAACCGCGCGCGGCCCGAGATGGACATCGTGGCTGCGCAGCTTGCTCCGCGTCCGGGATGAAAGCTCGACGGGGCGAAACCCGGCGAAGTCGGGGTTTCAGCGAAGCCGACAGCCCGATTCCGACAGGGAGACGCCCATGGAAATGTCAGATCCTGCCGCGCGTACGCCAAGCTCTCCTCATGAATGCGATAAGTAAGATTAGCGTCATCAGCCCTGTTCAGTTGGACAATCGACAACAAGCAACTGCGTCTCGGTCGTGGTATCCATCAGGTCTCGACTGGGGGATGGTACGAGGGCCGGGCTGGCCTGTCTCCTTGATCTCGAACCAGCCCATGCAGGTCTTACATAAACATCATTCTTTGCGCGAACCTATCGCCACATTATAGGCGGTCGGGAAAGAGCTTCGCGACCGATCTGTTTCAAGCGGTCAGGACTCGTCTCACCTATGGTCGCGGCTTCCAGAATTGCCGAGGCGACATGGGTGCGAGCACCGGTATCGTACCGAGAAAGATTCTTGCAGACGTCGTCGAGGACCACCCTTAGGAGCGCAGTGGTGGGGGCATCCAACATTTGGAGATCTCCCTCATTTTCTAACAAATAACGTAGCGCAGATTTCGCGTTAGGAGCGCCATGGAAGAAGAAGCTGACAAAAAGCGCAACAAACAGATGTCTGTTTGAGTTTTCGCGTTGTTTTCGTTGAATTGGATTAAAGAGCGACCCCCGACTGCGCGTGACGCCAATGAGCCACTGCGTCCCAATCGTTGTTGCTTCGCGTCTTGATGCGCCCTGACGAGATTGTATCGCGAGCGCACTCGAACGAGGGACGTCCGATCAGGCGGAAGTCGGAAGTCTCTCAACCTTGCGCGCCAGGTCCGTTTGGATGAGCAATGCTCCGACTGATGTCTCGATCACGCTTGACGATCAGACATCAGCGCAATTGTCCACCTTGTCGCTGGAACGCGTAGATCTGGTTCATACCGCAATAGGCGTAGGTGCCGGATGCAGTGGCCATGCACTGGTCATAGGTCGAGAACTGGCAATTGCCCGGATATCCCCAGGTACGTCCCTGCAGGCAATAAACGTCCTGTTGAGCCGGGGGGATGTACGAACGACCCCGCGGAGCGGCGGTCCAAGGCGATCCAAAGCCGACGAGGATGGGAAGGGCAAGCACACCGATAAACAGAAGGTTGCGCATGGAGACCCTCTAGCCTCCGTTAAGTCTTACTGAAGGATAGAGGAGCCGGATTTGATGTCTTGATCTTTGTCAATGGCAAATATCCGGTCGCAGTCCGTTCGCCGACCGCCTTCGAAAGAAGGTTCGAGCGTGAAGGCACTCCGAGTGGGGCGCAGCATTGCTGCGGTTCTAAGAAAGGAACGCATCTTTCCAGCGTGATGAGGATACATGGCTCGGCGGAAGAACCCTAGGCAAACGATCAATCGAGATGGAGAACTCTCGCGCTCCGGAATGAGCCGGTTCGGGACGGCCGCAAGTCTACGGCGAGTTCATCAATGACCGAAACGGCGGAAAATTCGCCGCCCTTCAGGTTTGCCGTCCAGCGCGCATCGCTTGAGCTGCAGACTTAAGAGATCCAGCGGGGGCTCCTAAAGGGTTCAACGAGCTCTTTTAGGATTTCGTGATCGGCCTGATCCGGCGCAGGAGCGAATCGGCATATTCCGCGCGCTCGCGCAAGAAGCGCTCTTGATGCGCTTTGAAGCTTTCGACCCGCTTCCTGATCTCATCGCGTTCGCTGCCGCCATGGTCGGGCACGCTAAGGCCGCCCCGCTCCAGGGCTTCTTTCGGCTCAGGCCGGGGCGGCTCGATCTCCACCTTCAGCGATCTGGCGAACGCCATCGTTTCGGCGACGAGCGCATCGAGCTCGCTCTTCCAATCATGCATTGACGCCCCCGCGCAATACGGCTCGCTAGACAAGCCAGTTCATCACAAGCCAAGCCGCGACCATGGCACTAGACGCCGATCGCCAGATAGGCAGCCCAATCCTCATCCGCTTCTCCCTGGAAAGGGTCGCCGACAATAGTGCCGGCGGTCCTCCGGGTTCAAAATTGTTTATCGTGAATAAATGCGGTCCAGCCCCGGTGGTAACCATCCTAGACCCAAGACGCGTCGTTGCCTAGTTTTGCCGTTCAGGAAGCTTAACGCAGGTCGATGGGATTTCCCGCTGGGAACGGGGCGCGGAAGGGATTACCGCCGCCCTCTCTCAAATCATGTGCAATCGGCCCTGACCTGTTTCGGGCGGCTTGCATCAAAGAGCGCGAGCACGGCGCGGCCTCTCTCCTTGGCCTCGACCTATCGAAGAACATGATCGCGCGCGCCAAGACAGACACCGCGGACGCAGCCATCGCCTACCGCATTGCCGATCTCGACACCTTGGAATTGCCGGAGGCGAGTTTCGACCTCGCTTACAGTGCGCTCGCCTTTCACTATGTTCAGGACTTTGTCCGCCTCGTCCGCGTGATCCGCAAGGCACTGATTCCCGGCGGAAATTTGGTATTCACGATTGAGCACCCGATCTTCATGGCAGCGGTACATCCGCGCTGGATCAGCGATGATGAGGGCCGCAAAACGTGGCCGGTCAATGGATACTCGCTCGAAGGCGAACGTCGGACCGATTGGTTTGCCAAGGGTGTTCTGAAGTATCACAGAACGATTGGCACAACGCTGAATACGCTGATCGACGCGGGCTTTCAAATCCGACGGGTGCTGGAGTTTGCGCCGACAGCCGATCAGATCCAGCAGATGCCGGAACTGTCAGAGGAACTGGAACGCCCTATGATGCTACTTGTTTCCGCGTCCACATAGAGACCCGCGAGGATGGCCTCTGATGAAGACAAGCCTGCGCCATATGTGCGGAGCCAGGTACAGGAAGCGGCGGGAACGCTCGTTCTTTGCAAAAATGAAGCGCAGGGAGTTCGATAAGGCCGTGTTTCGGTCGGGGCGTAACTATACCTGGGGTGTGATGTTGATGCGAATTCGGCGCTCAAGTCGTTACCCGGAATTTCGTATGGGAAGCGACAGCGCTGTCGTGCGACGAGAGGTCGTTTGATAAAAGCGTCCCTTCGATCTGGTTCGCCTTCGAGCTACGGGAATTGCTGGCTCTGGAGCCGACGCCGGTCGGAGAGCATCGCGCGTCGCCAATCTTGCTCAAGCACTCGGCGGATAATATCCAAGGTCGCAAGTGCCCAAATTTCCATGAGACTGCCGCGACCACATGTTAAAGGATTGTGACGGCGTGCAGCGTGAGGAGTTGAGTATGAGAAAGGGCGACGTAACGTGTTCCGAGTGTGGTGCTGGCTTCCGGCGTCTTGAACTATGGTCAGAGCCCGGAGAAAAGGGTGAATACCGCTGCCCCGTTTGCCATAGCCCACTCGAGGTTTTTGACGGTAGCAAGCTGATCGCCTACCGCCTTACCATTGAGCCATCGGTTAGAGCCATGCGAGATTGAGTCCGCTTCAGTTGAACGGCTCTCTGTGCAGGAGCGAGAAAGGTCGAGTCGAGGGAAACAGTGAACCCGTCGCGACAGTCAGGATTGGACTCGGCGACTCGCCGTCAGGGAATTTTCACGAACACGCATTCAAGCCACCGCCTTCGACGCTCTCGCCTCAAAGCGAAGCAACAGCTGCTCCACCTCAGCGGCCGGCTTAGCGCCGCTGAACAGGAATCCTTGCACCTCATCGCAGCCCTCGTCGCGAAGCCGATCGAGCTGGTCGACCGTTTCCACCCCTTCCGCTACCGTGGTTATGTTGAGGCTCCGCCCGAGCCCCGAGATTGCGCGCACGATGGCGATGCAGTCGGAACGTTTCGTGAGATCCTTGATGAAGGAGCGGTCGATCTTGATCTTGTCGAACGGGAAGCTGCGCAAATAGCTCAAGCTTGAATAGCCCGTGCCGAAGTCGTCCATGGAGATGGAGATTCCGAGTTCACGCAGCTGATGGAGGATCGCGAGGTTGGCGTCGCTCTCCTCCAGAAAAACCGATTCGGTGATTTCGAGCTCGAGCCGATTGGGCGACAAGCCGGAATTAGCGAGCGCCGAAATGACCACCTGCACCAGATTACGGCTGCGGAATTGCACCGGTGACAGGTTGACCGCGAGCTTGATCTCCCGCGGCCATTTTGCTGCCTCGTTGCAGCCTTCGCGCAGCACCCATTCGCCGATCAAGGTGATCAGCCCGAGGTCCTCAGCCACAGGGATGAACTCGGCCGGCGAGATCATGCCTTTCTCCGGATGTCGCCAGCGCAACAGCGCCTCGAAGCCGGAGATCTTGTCGCACGCAATATCGATGAGCGGTTGATAATGCAGCTCGAACTCGCCATTGCCAAAAGCGCGACGCAAATCGAGCTCCATTTCCCTGCGCTTCTGTGCCTGGTGATCCATTTCCCGCTCGAAGAAGCGGTGAACGCCGCGTCCGTCCTGTTTGGCTCGATAGAGCGCCATGTCGGCATTCCGCATCAACTCGTCGCTGTTGGCGCCATCGCCTGGCGACAGTGCAATGCCGACAGAAGCTCCGACCACCACCTCTTTGTCGTCGATCTCGTAAGGCGCGCTCAAGTTGCGGATCACTTCGGCGGCGAAGTCGGATACCTCGTTCGGCGAGGCGGCGGCCAGGATAATTGCGAATTCGTCGCCGCCGAGCCGCGCGGCCAGGTTGTTGCCGTGCACATGCGAGCGCAGGCGGTCAGCCACCTGCTTGAGCAGGCGATCGCCCATGGGATGGCCGAAGGAGTCGTTGACGTTCTTGAATTGATCGAGATCGATACACAACACCGCAACGCATTGGCCGGCTGCATTGTCGCCTTCGAGGGCCTCCCCTAGCCGCTCCTGATAGAGCGCGCGGTTGGCCAGATTGGTCAATCCATCATGGTGCGCCATATGGGCGATGCGAGCCTCGGCCTCGCGCCGCTCGGTGATGTCGACCACCGCGACCAGATAGCCATCACGCCCCTCAATCGTGAGGCGCCGCGCGAAAGTAAGCACGCAAATTTCGCTGCCATCCGCCTTCAGATGGCGCCAGTGCCGTTGGGGGCCGTGGTTATCGCCGATATCCTGCAGCGCCTGGGTGTCGCTGCCCGATTTGCACCTCAGAATCTCGTGGACTTTCATCTTCAGGAACGTCTCGCGGGTATAGCCATAGTGCTCCACCGCGGCATCGTTGACGTTCAGAAAGGCCATCGTCTCGGGATCGAACACCCACATCGGCACCGGATTGCTGTCGAACAGCAGCCGGAACGAGGCGTCTCGCCGCTTCAAGGACGTGACGTCGGAAATAATCAGGGAAAGGATATCGCCGAAGCCCGTAATTCCCAGCCGCAAGCTGCGATCATCGTTTTCAATCTCGAACTGGCCACCCTGGTCATTCTCGACTGCGGCCCGCAACCGCTCTACGACTGCTTGCGAACAAAGCAGATGCGCTCCGTTGCTCAGACGCTGCCACAGCAGGCCTGGTTCTGCCACGTTGAGGAGTCTCACTGCTGCTTGATTATGGTGCACAACCTGAAAATCACACGGTCGGCCCGTCGCATCGCGAACGGTCGAGAGCGAGATTACACCGTCATCGGTCGTGGAAACGATCGCATCGAGCAGATTGTATTCCGTGCCGCGCTCGTTGACGTAGGCGCCAACCAGCATGCTGCCCCAGCGTGAGAAGGTCGGCAGCGCCAGCACGTCATAGGTCCGCACCATGCCGTTGCTTATGCAATGAGCGGCCGCGAGATAGGGACGGTTGTTTGCAATCGCGTTCGAAGCTGCCTCGTTGAGGACCGTCGCGCAATCCGGGCGCAGCGCGTCCATCGGAATGTCCCAGCGCTCATCGTCCAGCCACTTCTGCGCATAGCGACCGGTACGCGAGACAACGAATGCGTGGTTGTCACACTTCAGCAGCACCATGTGATCGGCGAGTCGCCCCAGGCCGCCCAGCAGCACATCTTCGTAGCGGGGAAGATTTTCGCCGGGCTTGAGCGCCGCCTGCCACTTGCGCCGCAGGACCGGCACGTCCCCGAACATCCGCGTATCTGATTCCACGACTTGCTTCTTGGCAGCACCCATCAAACGTCCCCGATATATCCACGCTTCCTGCCCGGGCGGCATCAAATCCTGCCCGGCTTAATTCGCTGTAAAGGACTGACGCGGGCTGCAGCGACCAGTCGATTGCGACAGCTTTAAATCAGCTAATGGTTAGCGCGCGTATGACTGACGGGCGATAAAGTTGGATACAGGCGAGACTTTCGCGCGTCTCTTGATAAGAGTGACACTGTCCTCACTCTTGCGAAGCCTTCTGATTTGCCAAGGGGCGATCGGTGGACAGCGCAATTGATGAGGCTGCGTATGCAGAATCCTCGGCACGAAGGGAGAATTCGGCGCAAACATGTGGACGAGTGCCATTACGACGGTGAAAAACGTCGCGCACACGTTTTGAACGTCTCGTATTTTATCGGCGGAGTTTCATCCGTGGGTGTCTGCAAGGGCTAATGTTTGTCCGATTCGTACCAACCATGATTTGCCACACGGAGGAACCGGCGCTCTCGAGTTGAGGCGCCAAGCCGTTGGTATTGACCTCACCTTAGGATGCGATCAGCGCTGGTCCGTGCTCGGGTCGGAGATCAGTGGCGCGCCCCCGATTGAGCCCTTCTGGTTTAGGCGGCCCGACGACCCTCTTGGCCGGCCTTGAAACGCTGTGGGCTGGCGGCGGAGGAGGAGTCGGAGGAAGAGACGCAGGAACGACCGGATTCTGCAAAGACTCAATTTTGGCGCTCAGTGCTGCGACTTCATCCAAAATCCGTTTTAGATCGGCCTGCTGCGCACCGATATTCCGGTTAAGCTCCGTGATCTCATCGTTTGCCTTCTGTTGCCCCGACTGAACCTCCCGAACGGCGGTCCTATCCTGTTCTGACAAGCCTAGTATTGGGGCGACACCAAGTTAGCCGTTTAGACTTGCCGTTGCCCTCAGAAGACAAAGATCACACGTTCGAATCGTGCCGGGCCCCGCCATCTCTTCGTTATTTTGCAGCGCCATGCGCAGCTCAGCCCGAAACTGTAGCTCGGCTTCATTTGCCCGAGTAAGCGATTCAACCAAATCGTCGCCGGTGCGCTCACAGGCTGCCCCTCACCCGGTAAACATCCCAGAATCGCTCGCTGGCCATGTAACCCGCCAGTAGCAATGTGCCAAAGGCGACGATAAGTGCTGCGGCGCATGCCTCGATTCCGCGCATTGCCACCATGCCAAACCCGGCTCGCGTAAGAGCGAGGCGCGTTGCGAGTCCGCGCGCGCTGACCGCGAGTGTTGCGATCGCCACGACCGTCACCGCCGTGCCCAATCCCATGATCAAGGTGGCGCGGACACCGGTCCAGAACAGGTCCTGCGTCAGCGCGAAGATCAGCACGATGAGCGTGCCGGAACACGGCCGCAATCCAACCGCGACCACCGCGGACAGACCTCGGCGCCAACCGCCGCTGCCTGCGAGCACCGCGGGCTCCGGCCCATGGGCGTGACCCCAGGCCGACGCGTGATGCTCATCGTGACAATGAAAGCCCCGCACGGTGCAGCCATCGGCCATGCATTGGCCGCCGCGCATGGTGATCGCGGCCGGCCTCCCTGCGAACAATCCCAGCGTAGTAGCAGTTTGGCCTTTGGCCACCGGAACCGACGCGAAAGCAAGTTCGGGCGCCGTCCTCCACGTCAGCTCGCGCAAGGTCAGGAGAAAACTGCGACCTTTGACATAGAGAAGCCTGAGCCCGATCAGGATCACGAGAGCATAGCTTGTGATCTCGACGAGACGGACCGTGAGCCCGATCGCCTTTGCCATAGCGCCGAGAAGAATGGCGGCGATGACAACGACGATAATGGCGACAATGGATTGATGCCAGCGGACGCGAATGACAGGACAACGCTACGGCGCCAAGTCTCTTCATTGGCGATGAGGTAGGAAGAGATGACCGCCTTGCCATGCCCCGGGCCTGCGGCATGAAAAACGCCATAGAGAAAGGAGATTCCGAACAGACCCCACATCGCGGCTCCATCTTCTTTGCTCGCCCGGATGAAGCCCGACAGCGAACGGTAGAAGGCGGCCTGCTCCGCAAAAATCCAGCCGCTGACGCCCGAAGCCGAGATGCCGTCTGCTGCGGGATGCGGCGCACCAAACGGCGCGCTCCAGGCCGACACGACGCCGCCTGCAAAGGCGATAAGGATCGCCACGAGGGCAGTGACGGAGAGGGCGCGCGGTCTGGTCATGGGCACTTCATCAGCATCTTGTTCGCGAAGGTTTCTCCATAGAAGCTGGAGGCATCGAGCGGATCGCCATCGAGCTGACTGAGCCGCAACGGTTCCGCCGGCGTTGGCTGGTGCGGCAGATCGTAAGCCAGATTGCATTGCGGCGCGCGGCTCAAGGAAACCGGCTTGTCCTTGCCAAATTCGAAATCCACAAAGATCGTGGGATCGTAGACCTCAATCTGCATCACCTTTGCCGTGGCGGCCGCCTTCAAAGGCAAGGTGAAATGGAGAGAGAGGGGCGGCTTCTTGTATTCCAGCCAATAGTCGACGGGATCCGAAAACCTCACTTTCTTGCCGTCGGCACGCGCGTAGGTGAAATAGTCATATTCCTTGAGCGAATCCACGTTGGTCTGGGCGAGCGAGGCCAGTTCCTCGCGCGTGTATTGCCCCTTTTCGCATGCGAGATGCCCTGAAGCGCATAGGCTGAAAACATGTCATCGAAGGTCCAGGCGTGGCGGATACCCGTCATGATGCCATCGGCGGCGTAGAGGATTTCGCTATGGAACGTGACCCAGACGGATGCGCCCGTGCGCGGCTGACGGACAACGACAAGAGAAGGATCGCGCAGTAGCAACACGTGCGTTTGGTCATGGTCTATCCGCCGATGCTGAGGGCTTCCGCAAGAAGCGGGAGCGATGGTCTCAAATGCGTTTGGAGCGTGATCGCGTATCAGGTGACGCATGCATCTTGCGTCGGGCCACGCAAGACATGTGCTGCGGGAGACGTCAGGCGGCGGGGGGCGCGCGCGATAGGAACGCCGCGTGACGTGCCTGAAACACCCGATAGGAAACCGGATTGAACGCACGATCAATCGCGGTGAATCGCAGCGGATGCGAGTCTGCGGGCGCAGCCGATGGCGAAGAGTTCGACAGCAGGAAGCTCGAGAAGCAGATTGGGCAGTGGTCGTCGTCATCGGCCAGCCGCGCCAGCAGCTGCATTACGGCTTGCTGTGTTGGCGGGGCGTGTCTCAGGCTCTCGCCATCGGTGCGGCCGAACCCTGAAAAGGCGAGATCATGCTTGTGGACGTGCGCGAACAGCGCGAGCTGCAGTATCAGCGCCGCCAGCGCGAGATAGGCTCCGCATCGCCGGGTGAAGACCCGTGCCGACATCGATTTCGCCTCTGCCAAGGAGCCGTTCCCCTTCTGACGTCCCTAGCCGCGAGGCTACCGCCTTCGGCCGAACGATGGCCGTGTTGTATTGGCGATCATTCTGCAATGGACGAGGAAAATATGGCGGATCGAAGTGCTATGAGCGCCCCGTCGGTCGAACGTTTCCTTTCGAGGGAGCGGGTTCTTTGAGTCCGGTTGCATCACCTTTGCCGGCTCGGTCATGCGGTCGCTCACCGACCGCATCGGTTGGTGGAAAGATGCTGTCATATATCGCGCGAGCTTCGCGAATGAGGCGAAGCCTCTCGAGCTCGGATTTTGTAACAAATTCCACGATCTCACCCATCAGCGCACTATCAGGCACAGCAAGCCTCAAAGCCTTGCCTGAGCAGGTCCTTTCGCGGGTCGCGCCCGATGAAAACGAGCCGTGTCTGGCGAGCCTCCTGGGCCTTCCAGGGACCCCGACTTCCGCCTTCAATGAGCATGTGCACGCTCTGAACGACAAATTGCCGATCGTCATCCTCCATCGATGCGATGCCCTTCATGCGTAGAATGTCCGGACCAAAGCGTTGGGTGACATCCTGAATCCAGGACATGAACCTGTTGGGCTTCATCGGTCGGTCCGCGACCAGGGACAGGCTGCTGATCCCGTCATCGTGTTCGTGCTCGTGTTCTTCGGTGAGGAATCCCGGCTCGACTTCGAGGATGCGCTCGAGATTGAAGGCGTCTCGTCCCAGTACCTGGGCGAGATCGATATTACACCGCTCGGTTCGGTGAATCTTCGCATATGGGTTGATGTTTCGGATACGACGTTCGACTATTGCGAGCCCGTCCACATCGAGAAGATCAACCTTGTTGACGAGAACGACGTCGGCGAACGCGAGTTGCTCCTGCGCTTCCGGCGCGCGGTCGATCTGTTCGAGGAGATGCCTGGCATCCGCGACGGTGATGATGGCGTCAAGCTTCGTCTTGCGGCGGACGTCCTCGTCGACAAAGAACGTCTGCGCCACCGGCGCGGGATCTGCGAGCCCTGTCGTCTCGACGAAGATGCCGTCGAAGGCTCGGCTGCGCCGCATCAGCCCTGCGATGATCCGGATGAGGTCGCCCCGAACCGTGCAGCAAATACAACCGTTGTTCATTTCGAAAATCTCTTCGTCGGCGTCGACGATGAGATCGTTGTCGATACCGACCTCTCCGAACTCGTTTACGATCACGGCATACCGCTTGCCGTGCGCCTCGGAGAGGATGCGGTTGAGCAGCGTCGTCTTCCCGGAACCGAGATAACCGGTCAGAACGGTGACGGGAAGCCGGGGTGTAGCATCAAGCATGGGGCCGTTTTCCTTTCGCGCTTCGCGGGCAGAACGCTCGGCAACGTGATGCGAAACGCCGCCGCGAAACCGTATTGTAATGTTATAACATTACATGTACTGGGAGGAGATGCAAAGGGAAAGACTTTGGCTTGGCAGATGCGGGATAACCGTTCTGGAGGCTGAGAGCAGACACGCGGACGCTCGACGGCGATTTCATTTCGATTTGACCCGCCGTTCGCCACACGACATCTCTATGCCGTGGCAGCAGGCCTGCTTTCGACGGTTTCGGCTGCTGATTTTGGTTGGCCTTGCGCTAGCCTCGGTGATCTTGCCGGCTTCTGCGCAACAAGGCGCAACAAAGCTAAAGGTGGTGGCGACGTTTTCGATCCTCGGTGATTTTGCCAGGAACGTGGGCGGTGATGGGGTCGACGTCACAACGCTGGTCGGTCCCAACGGTGACGTCCATGTCTACACGCCGCCGACCGCCGATGCGGAGGCGATCAGGAGCGCCAGACTTGTGATCGTCAATGGCCTCGGACTGGAGGGCTGGCTGCCGCGGCTCGTCAAATCATCTGGCAGCACCGCGACCACCGTCGTCGCAACCCATGGCATCATGTCGCGCAAGGTTGCTGCCGGCGAGATACTGAGTCGTGATCGCGGCGCGGCAGTCGACCCGCACGCCTGGCAATCCGTTGCGAACGCCAAGATCTATCTCGCCAATATCCGTGACGCCATGGTCGCCGCCAATCCCGCCAACGCTGCGACGTACAGAGCCAATGCATCGGCCTATCTGACCAAGCTGGAGGCACTCGACTACGAGGTTCGCGAGGCGCTGGCGCCGATCCCCCTGAAGCGGCGCAAGGTGATTTCAACCCACGATGCCTTTGGTTATTTTGCCGCCGCCTACGACCTCACGTTCGTAGCGCCGGAGGGCGTTTCGACCGAAACCGAGCCGAGCGCGCGGGATATCGCAGCCATCATCACGCAGATCAAGAAAGAGAAAATTCCGGCGGTGTTTTTGGAGAACGTGAGCGACCCCAGACTGATGCGCCAGATTGCCTCCGAGACCGGCGCAGCCATCGGCGGAACGCTTTATTCGGATAGCCTGACGACCGAGAATGGCGAGGCTCCGAGCTACATCGAGATGGTCAGGCACAATATCAGGACGATCGCAAGCGCTCTTGGGAACTAACGTGCTTGTCCGGCGGGTAACCCTGCCCCAACGGTAGGACACGCCGCGACGCTTGAACCAGCATGCAAAATGCTTCGACAGGAGAATTGATCTGGTGCGGTTAAAATCCGTTCTTCTGACTACCGTCAGTATCTTCAGTCGTTCCATCGTCGTCATCGCCTTATTGGCGTTGCCGCGGTCTTTTGCCGCGCAGCCATCATCTGGCGTTCCGGCTTGGCTGGAGGCCCATGTCGGTGAAGGCGAAGGGCAAATCGCACCAGTGGTCTTGCAGAGGGCGCGGGCGCTTTACCAGCAAAAAGTGAGCGAAAGCGCGGTTAAAAACCCCTGTTACTTCGCCATGGATGCTACGCGTCCCAACGATTTAAGCGACGGCAAATGGGGACGCCGGTTCTACGTCATCTGCGACTCCGACCGATCGTTTCGTGCGATTTCGGCCGGTCACGGCGGCGGTCGCGATCTGAAAGGCGTCGCGGATTTCGCAAACGGAAGACGCTGCGCGAAGAACTTCGGTAACGCGATGGATTCAAGACTGACGACTGGCGGGGCCTATGTAACCGGCGAGACGAAGACGTCTTTCAAAGGCTACTACCATGTTTCGGCGAAACAAGACGCGGTTCTGATACGCTCGTTCGTTCAATTTGATGGCGAGGGCGAGACCGCAAATGCCCGACAGCGCGAGATCGGCGGACATCCGGCCGAGTTGTTGAGGAACGTCTGTCTTCGAAAAGATCCACGCAGTCCGTACGCAAACCACGATGGTTACGTTCCGTTTGGAACGCTGGAGGATTACGCTGGCGGCCGCAGCAACGGCTGCACCAGTTGGGCGCTATCGGACGCCGGGCAAATCATCGCGATGGTGAAGGATAATCCGACGACGCTTTACATCTATCCTGACTCTGCCGACATCGAAGCCGTCGCGCGAGCGGTTGCGGCTGGCCGGTCGCTATCCGGCGTGGGACTATATTGGAACGCTTCCTGTTTGAACGAAATCCGCGCTCCAAAATTTTGGCCAAAGGAAACCCTCGAGCCGATCCTGGCTCAATACAAGAAGGATCATCCGGCACCGGCGCAACGGCCAACGCCGATTTGCAAGGCACAGTGAAGTTTCTCGCTTGTGGCCTGTCTCTCGTACTGGCTATCGCGCTAATCTCCGGAGTAACGGCGACGGCCTCCTTTGATCTTATAACAATCTCGAATAAGTTCGCCTCGAACGAAGGACCATTGCTTTCCAGATGCGCTGGTTTCGGAAACATACTAGGCAAGGTTCATGGCTTGCGCTGGTCGCACTTGTCATTAACCTGACGCTCGCCTTCGGTCATGTTCACGCCGTCGGGGGGAAGGCGCCCGAGCGCTCCGGCGTGCTGATGGCCGCCATCGCCGGCGCAGATGGTAGTCAGAATCGCGACCACCCGTCCGACAGCCATCCTGACGATCTCTGCCCGATCTGCATGGCCACCGCAGTCATGGGCAACGGCCTGGCGCCCACGCCGCCGGTGCTGCAGGTGGAATTTGCCGAGGCGAGGATCGATCAGCCGATCGATTATTTCCGCTTCCTGCTGCAGCCGCCGCGAGCTGCGTTTGAATCCCGCGCCCCCCCGATTTCCTGACATCGCTGCTTCGATCCATCGCTGCTTCGATCCACCGCTGGTGCCGCGCCATGGGCGCGCCGCGAGCCCGGGGGCCGAATCTCGTTCGGTCCCACGACGCTTTTGCGTCGCGGGTAGGCGTTCAGTCAGGAAACATTTTTTCATGGGCACTGCGTTTCTCTTTCACACCTTCCGCGGCATTTTGCTGTCGGCATCGTTGCTCACGCTCGTGCTGGCATCGGGTGCACCCGCACTTGCCCAAGCCCCCACCAGCCCGTCCCCCCAGGGGACGACCTCGACGCCGCAGCCGAGTGCCTCCCCGTCCGCGCAACCTTCGCCGCAGCCGGAAAGCTCGGCCACGCCGGCGCTGTCAGAGTCACCGGCCAATTCGCCCACTCCGCAATCAACGCCGGCTGTGCAGGCCGCACCTCCGGGAACCAACGTTCTGCCCGAGACCCGTGTCGCCGCGCCTGTCGAGCGCCGGCGGCCGCCAACGCCGCCGCCAAGGCAGGTCGTGCGCAATCCGCCGTCGACGGCGCCGGCTGTGCCGAGCGCGGAACAGGCCCAGGCTGCAGCGAACCGCCAAGTCGTGCAGCAGACCCAGTCCTTCGACCAGCGGCGTGACAACGTCATCATGCCCAAGGTTGGCACGACAAACTATCAATTTAGCCAGAGGGATATCGAGAGCCTCCCGCAGGGAAGCGCCGCCCAGCTCAGCGATATCGTGCTGCAATTTCCGGGGGTCTATCAGGACTCGACGAGCTCGGGCGATTTTCACGTCCGCAACGAGCACGCCAACGTTCAGTACCGGATTAACGGAATTCTGCTGCCCGACGGTGTTTCCGGCTTCTCGCAACTTCTAGAGACATCCTTCATCGGCAGCATAGGGCTGCTCACCGGTGCGCTGCCCGCGCAATATGGCCTGCAAACGACCGGCATCATCGATATCACGTCCAAGACCGGAGCGGCGCTCTCCGGCGGCAGCGTCAGCATCTACGGCGGCAGCCGCCAGACCATTACGCCCAGCTTCGAATATGGCGGGGTTGCGGGCAGTACCGACTATTATGTTGCCGGCCGCTATCTCAACACGGGCCTCAGTCTTGAGAATCCCTTACCTTCCCTCAACGCCATTCACGATCATTCCGAACAGGGACGGTTCTTCGCCTATACGTCCACAGTGGTTGATCCGAGCACGCGGGTCGTCACCATTTCGGGTTTCGGCGTGACCCGTTACCAGATTCCCAACAATCCCGGGCAACCTGGCAACGCCGCAGGCTTTTGCGGCGGCCCGTTCGATCCCGCGAACCCCTGCCTCAACCCGGATGGCACTCCGAACCCGACTACTCCGGCCTATACGGCTTTCGGCAAGGGCGGATTCGATTCGGCCACCCTTAATGAGAACCAATACGAGAAGAACGCCTACAACGTCATTGCCTGGCAGAAATCCGAAGGCAATTTCGATGCGCAGCTTTCCTATTATTCGCGCTACAGCGATCTTCACTTCGTTCCCGACCCGGTGGGCGATCTCTTCATCAACAACGTCGTATCCGATGTTTACCGCAGCTCGTTCCTCAACGGCGTTTCCGGCGATTTCTCGTACCGCCTGAACGACGCGCACACCGTTCGCGCCGGTTTTTACACGCATGGCGAGCAAACCCAGATCGCGAACGTTAGCACGGTTCAGCCACTCGATCCGAACGACCCGAGCGGCCTGACGGCGATCGACACACCGTTCAACATTCTCGACAAAAGCAAATTGTTCGGCTGGCAGCTCGGGGCCTATGCCCAGGACGAGTGGCGGCTGACCCAGCAACTCACGCTCAATTACGGCCTGCGGTTCGATCAGATTTACCAATATACCGATGCGAACCAGCTCAGTCCGCGCGCCAGCCTGACCTACAAGCCATGGTGGTCGACCGTCCTGCACATCGGCTACATGCGCACTTTCGAACCGCCACCCCAAGTGCTTGGTCGAACGATTCCAACCGGTATCTTTAGTGGGACTACTGCGGCCGTTCCGACCGTTACGCCCGATCAGGCGGCCGTGCTACCCGGCCAGGTGGCCGGCCAGCCTCTTCAGAATATCGGCGCGATCCAACCCGAGCGGGCAGATGTGTACGACGTCGGCTTCGTGCAGCAACTGCTGCCGCAATGTCCGACGACACCGGGCGCGATGACTACCAAAGCGCCCGTCGCAGCCGCAAATTGTCCGAGCCTGGAGCTCGGCGGCAGCATCTACTACAAGAAGGCCAGGGACCTGCTTGACGATGGGCAGTTCGGCCAAGCCTACACGCTAACTGCATTTAACTACGATAGAGCTGAGAACTACGGCGCTGAGCTCAAGCTCGGGTTCAGGTACGGTGGCTTCTCCGCAAACACCAGTTGGGCATGGGGGGTCCAGCACGCACACACTGTTGTATCAAACCAGACCCTTTTTGGTCCGGACGAGCTGGCCTACATCCAGAACCATTGGATCCACACCGACCATGACCAGACTTATACGGGGTCGGGAAGGGTCGCATACCGGTGGACCGACACCAACACCTGGTTGGACGGCACCACTGCGAGCGCAACCTTCATCTACGGCAGTGGCTTGCGGACAACCCCGGACGGAGGCTGTCCCAACTGCGACCACCTGCCATCCTATTGGCAGGTCAACACCGGCGTCTCGCATGAATTCGCCAACGGCTGGAACGGACTCCCAGTTACGGTCCGGTTCGATGTGGTCAATGTAGCCGACTACATTTATCAAATCCGCAATGGCAGCGGCATCGGCGTGTTTGCCTCGCAATACGGACCGCGCCGCGGATACTACTTCGGCATATCGCAAAAGATCGGCGGTCCAGAAAGGACTCCCGGCGTCTTGCCCGCCATGTACACCAAAGCTCAAGCCTCGATTGCCTACCATTGGGCCGGCGCTTACGTCGGCGCCAACTTCGGCGGCGCGTTCAGTTCCGGGGAACACGTGCTCACGCCGATCGGCTGGGGCGCGACCAATCCGAGCGGCGCGCTCGGCGGTTTGCAGTTCGGTTACAACTATCTGGCTGCGCCGAACTGGCTGATTGGAATCGAGGGCGAACTCGATTGGACGTCGGCTCAGGGCAAGGCCAATTTCGTTGATCCCGCAGGTACGGCGTCGCTCTCGGCTACTGGCGACCACAATTGGTATGACACTCTCACCGGCAGGATCGGCTATGTCATCGGGCCACTGATGCTCTACGCGAAGGGCGGCGCCGCATGGATGAATGCCGACTATCGCTTGGAGGTGAACAGCGGGCTCGACGGTGTCACCCTGACGAACGCAACCAGGCCCGGATGGATCGCAGGCGGCGGCCTGGAATACATGCTGGGATCACGCTGGTCGGCGAAGCTCGAGTACGACCATCTCGACTTCGGCAGCAAAGGGATCGAGTTCGTCAACCCGTTCGGTACCAACGTGACTGTCAAGACCGAGATCAACCAAGTCAAAGCCGGCGTGAGTTATCACCTTGAAGGATTGCTTTAGCGACTGGTTAGCGCGAGCAGGCCCACAGGCACGGGTGGGGGCCGATTGAGACGAGAAAGACGAGATGAAATACAGCAAAACAAAGCCTCAGCGCAGAATTTGGCTCCGGCTGCTGCCGAGTGGCCTCATTCTTGCGGCCCTTGCGGTCCACTCGCAGCCCGCGGTCGCGCAAGTTCCGGATTCGCTGCTGCCGCGGAATCTGTCGCCGTGGGGAATGTTCCTCAACGCCGATATCGTCGTCAGGGCTGTCATGATCGGGCTCGCCTTCGCCTCGCTCGTGACCTGGACGGTCTGGCTTGCCAAGACCATCGAGCTGCGCGTCGGCAGGGGCCGCGCGCTGCGGCGGGTGAGGATGTTGGAGGAAGGCGGCAGCCTCACGGAGGCGGCCCATGAATGCGATGGCGATCGCGATGCCGTCGCGCAGCTGATCCTCTCGACGGCGCGCGAGGCGGAGCTGTCCGGCGGTATCGTCGACGACGGCTTCAAGGAGCGTGTCGCGCTTCGGCTGGAACGTGTGGAAGCGGCGATGACGCGTCAGATTTCGCGCGGCATTGGCATTCTTGCCACCATCGGCGCGACCGCCCCCTTTGTCGGCCTGTTCGGCACCGTTTGGGGCATCATGAATTCCTTCATCGGCATTTCGGAATCACATACCACGAACCTCGCGGTAGTTGCGCCCGGCATTGCCGAGGCGCTGCTCGCCACCGCGCTCGGGCTTGTGGCCGCCATCCCGGCGGTCGTGATCTACAACCACCTCGCCCGCGTGATCGCCGGCTATCGCGCGCTCCTGGGTGACGCTTCAGCGCAGCTCCTGCTTCTGATCAGCCGCGGGCAGCGCAGCCGCGACGTGGTCCTGCCACGCGCGGCGGAGTGACCGCCATGGCTGTCCGTCTCGGTTCTCGTTCGAACGGCGATGATCTCGAAATCCAGCACGAGATCAACGTCACGCCCTTCATCGACGTGATCCTGGTGCTGCTTATCATCTTCATGGTAGCCGCGCCGCTTGCGACCGTCGACATCGGCGTGAACCTTCCCGCGAGCACGGCACCCGAGCAGCCTCGCCCGGACAAGCCGGTTTTCGTCACGATCAAGCCGGACCAGACCATTGCCATCGGCGAAACTGTTGTGGCGCGCGAAATCCTCGCGAGTGCGCTGGATAGCGCCACCAACAACCACAAGGACGAAACCATCTTCGTCCGAGCCGACAAGTCACTGAGGTATGGCGAGCTGATGGAGGTGATGAATACCTTACGCGACGCCGGCTATCTCAAGCCCGCCCTGGTCGGGCTGGAAGCGCCGGCGACGAAGCCATGAACGCCCACGCCCTGCATCTGCCTGACAATCGCGGCGTGTCACGTTGGACGCTGGCGGCGCTAGCAATCCTGCTCGCGCATGCCGCAATCGTGGCCGCAGTCGCCGTGGGGTATTCCCGCAGACCCGTCGAGCCGAACATCATTCCTGCGATCAGCGTGACGCTCCCCCCAGTCCAAGCCAGCTCGCCTAAAATCGAGAACCAGGACATCGCGGTCGGCCCGGCCATCCAGCAGGCGGAGGAGACGCAGCAACCCAAGCAGGAGCAGCCCGTCGAGAAGGTCGAGCAGGCGCCACCACCGCAAGCGCAGGCCGAAGTCACCCTGCCGCAAGAAACGCCAAAGCAAAGCGAGGAGCCAAAGCCGCAGGTGCAGCCGCCCGCGCCCGAGACGCGCGCGCCGCCGAAGACCGAGCATATCGGCAGGTTCTCACAGGCAAGCGCGAGCGCCTACAATGCGTTGGTGTTCGGTCATCTGCAACGCTTCAAACGTTACCCGGCCGCGGCGCATGGCGCCTCGGGGACGACGGTGCTGCGGTTCGACCTGAACCGTGCGGGCGAAGTGATCGCAAGCGAAATATCGAAATCCTCAGGCAATACAGTGCTCGACCGGGAGGCGCTCGAACTGCTTCATCGCGCCAGTCCCTTCCCGGCCTTCCCGGCCGAGAAGCCCGGGGCGCGCGATAGCTATCTCGCGCCGGTCGCTTTCGCGCGCTGACGCCTGCGGCGAGATCCACAGTTTCGTGGGATTAGGATTGTCTATGCCGAGGACGGGAGATCTCAGGGAGGCCGCACGAGAAGCGCTGGCGGATCAATCTCGAATATCTTCGATGCGACGGTTTGGGCGAATATCGTCGAGGAAATCAATGTCTGGATGTTGACTTCATTGCTGTCGGCTCGCGTTTCCGGCTCGCCAGAAAGTACTACAGAGACTGCGGCTTCCAATCTCGGTCGGAGTGATATTTCCATCGTCACGCGCAGGCCGACGCGCAGTAGCCTAGGTCGACTTTTGTCGGCTGTTGATGCTGTTGTCTAATCGCTGCTGAGGGGTCAAGCATATAATTTCGTTCTGGGGAGGCTGCCGGGTGCATGGTCGTCTTCGCGGTCGACATTAGCCGCCGCATGATGGAGCTTCGCAGGACGAGCCTTCAATGTGGACGACGCACTTTGCTGAGTCAGCAGTGCAACAGCATCAGCGGAATGGCTCGGCTCACGTCCCGGCAGGGACACCTTAGGCGTTCGGGTTCCGAACGCTATCGGGACTTTATGCGGTGGCTCCGGCATCGGATTGAAGAGTTCGCCAGGCTTAAGCATCGTATGCATTATAACCGCCAGTTTGCGCGCCACGGCCCCGGCAGCTCTTTTGAAGCCGATCCTCTCCCGGAGCTTCAGACCCCACGTGCGCAGAGCGCTGTCGGTTGAGCTGCGCGTCAGAATGACCGCCGCCGAGGTTGGGACTGATTCAGGGGTGACTCGCTCCCGCGATTACCCCATGTGGACGGCTCCTCCACCGGCGCGAGAGTGCCAAGGAGTGGGCGCCGTTTGAGGCTCCCACGATTCGGAGGAGCAGCCTATGCAGTCAATTTCGACAATCGGTCTGGATATCGCGAAGTCGGTCTTTCCAGTGCATGGCGGATGCAGCCGCGGCGATCGCGCGCGGCAGCCCAGTGCCGCTAAACTCAAAGCGACGCGAATGCGCGCTCCGCCGATGGAGCCATTGGTCTCAAGACGTAGCCCACCGTAATCCTGTTCTTCACGAACTTCATCAACGGTCATTCCTTTTTCATCAAAGACCACACACCATCGGCATTTTCGACAGCGCAAACTTCGCGAAAGGTATCGATCATCGCGCTGGGACTGTCATCGCCGAATCTAGAAGATCGAGATCGCGCGTCGGACAATAGGGCTCGGTGAACCACGTCGTCATCAACATCGCACCCTTGAGAACAAGGCGCTCGCGGTGTTTGCTAATGCTGAGCCCATAGAGCAGGCGTTCCAGGGCATAGCGCGTGAGCAGAAGCTCGAACGGCTGCCGGCGCTCTCTGGAGAGATTGAGCGAGCGCGCTCGTATCGAAGCCCCGATGTCGCGGATGGGCTTACGCATTGGCGCGTCATCGCCTCCAGATAGGGACGGACAACTTTCCATATGCCGGCTTGCTCCGCATACAGCGCAATTTCGGATGGCGTCGTCTTGTGTTGACGCAGGGCTTGGCGCAGGCCTTCAAGCGCGAGATTTAGACCAGGGCTTTTCTGGTATCGCTTGCCAGCTCGCTGCCGATAGCGAAACAGATCAACCACGGTTTTTGCGGGATTGGTGATCTGAACCGACACACCCTCGATGCGATGGTCCTTTGTGCCTGTCGGAGCATCTCTTCGCGGAAGCGCACAATCTGTAGACGTGGTGACGAAATATTCGGCCGGCGATCCTTCGGGGCGATGGCCATCCATATGCGCGGAGGAATGGTACCGGTTAGCTGGTGGAAGGCAAGAGCCGACACGAGGCAGATGACTCCCTTGGGCACCAGTTTGGCAGCCTCGGCGAGGCAATGGTTCGCATCCGTCGGAACGTCGGGGAGCTGATAGAGGCCGCGACTGAGTTGGATAACGAGACTCCTCTCCTTCATTCGCGATACGGTGGCGGCGGTAATTCCGGCTTCGGTCAGCTCCGAGAGACGGGCAATGCCTGGCCGCTTGAGAAGCGACTGTGCGCGATCTTGCTGGGCGGAGTTTTTGGCTCTCTTCATCACGGCCATGATATAAAATGTCGGATATGTCGAGGAACTATATCCGACATTATGTATCATACGGTGCTCGCTCACTTTGAGCCTTTGTTGGGGCCGGCCAGGCGGGCGCCCTCCTAAACGCGCAAGCAAGATGCGATGGCCGCAAGCTGACGTCTAGGCCGGCTAGCGAGGATCCCGCCGGCACCGCTGGCCTCGTTCACCCCCGGGATCCGACCCAAAAATTCCCCAGACCAAATGGAAATTTTAGTCTGGGGTCGCTCCAGGCCAATCTCGAAACTCGTGTTATTTGAAGGAGTTAGATGGCGCGCCCGGAACGATTCGAACGTCCGACCCTCAGATTCGTAGTTTGTGGTGTTAGGTTTCGCGCCGCAACGGGCAGAGCGAAGAACAAGCGTCCCCAGCGACCGGCATTGCAAGGATCTGATCACGACTAAGTTCCTAGATCGTGCGCCAAAACTGTCGACTCTACGGTACGACTTACTTCCTGCCGCTTCCACGAGCGACACTTCGAATCAGAGGGTATGGGTTTGAATGACGCTTGTGTTCCGGAAGTTGCTCAACGGGACCAACTGAGCAGGGGGACCGGGGACCGGTATGCTACGAGCTTGCAAATAGCGCTTCCGGCCCGTCCTATTTTTACGCTACAGCGCGCAGGAATTGGCGGCGGCATCAGAGAGCCTTTTGTTTGGCACCGTGGGCGATATAAACCAACGCGTCCGGGCAATTGGGCTACACGCAGATGGCGTCGAAACAAGTCAGCAGCATCTCGTCGGCTACCACGAAAGCAGCGCCTTTCCTGGTAATCCTGCGTCGAGGCCAAGGTCGCAGTGTGGAAATGCCCATCTCGTCAGCGGGGTTTTCTCCGATTGTCGCTGAGATCATCGAAGCATATGCAGGGACCATGGTTGACAACGATAACAACAAGCGGCGCCGGCTTGTGGAGTTCAAGGACGGTTGCCGCTATGGCAAATTCGGAAAAACTAAGGCTTATGAACTGATCGCCCACGAGATGATCAGAGCCTACAAGATGGGAGGCAAGACGATGATCGACCTCGACAGCGTGGATGAATATCACGCTTCGCTGCCGAGGGTTGAGACGAGGGCAAGCTAGGCCGCCGTCTGCGCAGCGAGACGGCGGGCGCACCGTCGCGCAGGCTGTCAAGGCGATCGGACCAATGCTGCATTAAACGCGCGCGGTCGGCCCAATGGACCGCACGGTCATAGGTGCTGCGGATCTTGTTGCCCTTGCGAGCTGGCGCCGCAAGACCTCGTAGCGCCCCCGGCGCTTTTTTGCCTGTCGTAGCGTGTTGGACTTCCATACCTCTCCATCGAGCGCGTCCTCCTCGTTGAGGAGGTCGACGCGGTCGAGCGGAAGCCGTACACGGTGGTCGCCGCCGGTACACAGCCCATGATCCGCAGCGCACCTTGAAGTGTTGTTGGGCCTTGGCGCACCATCGTCATGATCGGGCGCCACTGATCCGCGATCGGCTGCACGTCCAATGGACGAATGCAAAAAGCGAAGAGACGGCTCGCGAGTTTGTCGCGTATTTGCAATCACCCGAAGCACGCGCCGCTTTCAAAGCCAAAGGCTTCGATGTGCAATAAAGGATTCGTTCAGACCCCTCCAGAGTGGAGGGGTCTTTTCTATCTGCACTTACATTTCCACGAGCGAAGTCGTTGCGATGCGGCCGTCTATGATTGATCGTAGCGTTCAATGTGAAAGCCGTTGTTCTGGAGGAATGCGGCGAAACGCGTACCGGATTCGGCAACATTGCACTCGACTTTGCCGAGCATGATTTTGTGATCCTCGATTTCATTCATCTCTTTGCCGGTACAGCCCTCTGCCATGCCGAGATCGTAGCGCTTTGTCTTGCCATCGAGCGTCAAGCGGTGCACGTCGGTGAAGAGGACGAGGGCGCCACTGAGGAGGAGGACGAGGACCGGCCGCTATCTGACGTTCTTGTTCGCGACCTCACCGCACATCGCACCTTGGGACTGCGCCTCAATTTAAGCGAACAGTCCAAAATCGCAATCGTGGCCGTCACGCATGCGCTCGCGGCGCAAATCTTCTATCTCGGTGCGGATGCGGATGTCGTCGGCATCCAGCCGGTCAAGACGGGTTTGGCTGCGCATGCGGACGGCATCGAGGATACGCCGGGCCGGCAAGGCTTGGGCGGATCGTCACGCCGATTGGGCGAGGCAGATGCCCCGGCCGATAACCGTCTACATAGCCATTTGAATTTGGAGTGATTCTCGTCGTCGATTGCTGCCGATACCAACAGAAATACCAACAAGCTGACACGCGGTATTAGCTGGCAAAAATAAAACAGCAGACTCCCCAGCAGCAGGCACGCCCCATGCTGTTCCGCTCTCCAAACCCAATCAGACCGGAATCGAACCCGGCTTTGGCTCAAAATCCGGCAGCTTGACGAATTCGGGGGCAACTCGGTTGCGTCGGGCGAGACGGACATCGAAAGCGTTGCAATTTGCTGAACTGCGATTTCGGCTTCGCCGGTCACAAGCATTTTGGCAGCAAGTCCGCCAACGTGCGCGCCTTTATAACGGTCGGCATACAGAGCGTTGTCGAAGATCTTGCCGCACACTGGGAACAAACGAGCGGCAACAAAGTCGATGCCGTCTTCAGCACTTCGGCAGGACTCTTGAAGCGCATTGCAGCCGATGAACAAGCAGACCTCTTTATCGGTACTCGCGCGCACGTCGATAGCCTCATCAAAGATGGCAAGCTCGCAGCTCCCGGCATTAGCCTCGGAGGATCGGCTGTCGGCATCGCAATCCGCAAAGGCGCGCCGCGACCCGACATCTCTACGCCAGAAAGCGGCTTGGGCCAGTTCTGGCGTACATCGCCGAGCAACAACAGCTGCGCGATGAAGGGCGCAGCAAGAAAGCACCGCGCCGCCGCGGTCAGGGCAAGAATTGATTCCGGGTCGGCTGACGGCCTCTCGTGGCCAGCACTGGTGCTAGTGCCACCGTGCCCGCCCCACGCGCCCCTTGGCCTGTGGGACATTGGCACAAATGATATCGATGTTGAGCTCGTGCAGCGCGCGGCCGAACTGCGTCATCCCGTCGCCGCCGGTGGCGCCGACCTTGTTGACCCGGAATGTTGCGTGCTTGTCTGAGTAGAACGCAATGGGCTTGCCGTAGCGCTTCAGATAGGCGGTCGTCGCCGTGAAGTAGTCAAAGGTCGATTCCGTCTCGACAAATTGCAGATGCATCAATCGGCTGGTGGCGTCGTCGATGAAGACGAGCAGGGTGCATTGCGGGCCGCGGTTCTCAAACCACCAGTGTTCGGAGCCGTCGATCTGGACCAACTCGCCAACGCAATCGCGGCGATGCCGCGGCTGGTGCACCGGCTTCAACCGCTGCCGGCGGTCCTTCCAAATCCCGTTCACCAGCATCCAGCGCCGCACCGTCTCAACGCCGAAATGCAAACCATGCCGCGCCGCCAGCTTCTCTGCAGCAAGCGTCGGACCAAAATCCACGTAGTGAGTCTTGATCAGCGCCAGTGCCTCGCTCCGTACGATCGCCGGATAGGCTCGGTTGCTCGGCTTGCCGCGCTTCTTCGACAGCAGTGCCGCGGGGCCTCCGAGCCGATAGGCCTTCAGCAGCCGGAACGCCTGTCGCGATGTCACCCGAAGCAGTTGCGCTGCCTCTCGCACTGTAATCCGTTCCGCCACCACGTCCCGCAACACATGCACCCGGTCGATCTCAGCCCGGCTCATCGACAGCACCGTCATCACTCACAACCCCCAGGCCCCATGCCTTAGACAAGTCCGAGCGTGACATCTCTAATGGGGAGGATGGTGACCTTTCTAATGAGCGTCTACACTGTCCCATCGCGTAACTCACATTATGGAACCTTTTCGAGGGACAGCATAAGCCGTGCCGCCACATAAAGGGCACGACGCATAGCTCTCACAGAGCGGCGCATACCATGTGCCCGGCACATCAACGAAGCGTTTACACTCACATCTACGCAGCTTAGGGGTGAGTGCTCTTCCATAACCAGTGAATAAAATCGTTGGCTGGTTCAATCAGCAGGACAGCGGTCAAGATGACCAGCACCCGCGTGAGCACAATCAATTTTCTGGCTAGCCCTTCGCTCGATGCATCCATTTTGTGAAGCGCGTTTACTAGATCGTAGTTGATGCGAACGGTGAGAGCGGCCAAAAGGGAAGGTGGAAATTCAGCCCGAGCCCGAGACCGGTCCGTAAGCATGGCAAGAACCGCTTGCCAATCGCTCGGTGACATTCGATGGAGGCTGCGAATTCGCTCCTCCAACTCCTCGGAAACGAAAGAGTGATCCCTGCTCGTCATCTGAGTGTCCCTTCAGAAACCGGTCCCGAACCGTGCATCTTACGAATGCAGCGATAGAAAAGCAAAATACCAAGTCGAAGGTATGCCGCGCGATTTTGAATCCGCCCTAAAGCTCGCGGAGCGAGATAAGTACCAATTCCAATGGTGGCAAATTATTTGTTCAACCCTCATGCTATTCGCGAACAGAAAAAGGGAATGGATCGCGGCGTTGACGGTGAGCTTTTCTTTCCAAATGATCCCGGGCGTCCTTGGGGTCGAATGCTAACCTCGATTAAGGGGGCGAACAAGTCGGGCCTTCCATGATTAAAGACTTTGGCCGAGTGCTTGATCGCGAAGGTGCTGAGCTTGGTCTTTTCATTTGCTTGCTTGGTCTTTTCATTTGCTTGCACGGTCCGACGCGAGAAATACCAAGGAGGCTGGGATTGGCGGAAATTGTCCATGGTGACATACCCCGCCTGCAGCCGCATTACGAGGTCGCGGATGTCGAGCTCGACATCGACCAAGAGCAAGTCGGCGCGCTTGCCGCGGCTCAACAGCTGCATGGCCCGTTCATGATCCTTGGCCTGGGTGACGGTCGCGCCATTGTCCATGGCGATCTTCGTGGCCGTCGTGAGCAGACCATTCAACGTGCCGAAAATGAGAAGCCGCATGCTATTGTCCTATAATCTTCGCGTCATTCACGACGCGATTCTCTTTATGGAAATGTCACAACATGCGTTGTATCGTCATGGTGTCGCCGCGCTTGTCCTAGACCAGCACCACCTCGCCGCCACCAAGCGGTGATTCCTCAGTCAATCTACGTATGGTTGCTGAGCACCAGCCGTCGGTCAGGCTCCAAATCTAGCCCGCGCGGTGCGCGCCGGAGCACACTGCTATTGGAGTTTCAATCGGCGTCCCAAAATTGCGCGCCGAGACGGCATAAACGGCTTAACGACTGTCGATCCAAATGCCCGATAGTGAATTGAACCAGCTGCGGAGGCGCTCGCCTCATCAGCCCTCTGAACTCCGATCGCCGAGTGGCACGCAATTATCTGTGCCACACGATTCCATCAAACACCGTCGGCTCCGGCAAGCACGACGTCAATTCCAATCTGATATCGAGTTCTCCGTGATAGCTACTGGCGTCGACGGAGGCGGTTTTTCTTAATGTCCCTCTGCAGTGCTCTTTGTCGCGACCGGCCCTGAGGGCGCCTTGTTCAGCTCAGGTTCTCCATTGATAAAGCCGCGATATGCTACGCGAACTGTCGACAGAGATTGCTGGGAAGCAGCTTGAGCCAATTGCAGGCGTCGGAGATGTAGCCGCTTTCCCGCGCTATGTCCAAGCCAACGCACAAATACTGCACTCCAATCCCAAAAACGCACGATACGAGCGGAACTGCAGGTTTACTTTCGCGACACTGATTGAGGGGGCGTACGGTTGTTGGCAGGCAACCGTACGAAGCGTACCGTTATGACGTAATTCGAACACGCTTGCAGAGCGCATGCAGACGTTGGTCCGTTCCGCACCAACTTTGCACGCCGATAGCGAGCCTCCATCTGTCAATACAACTTGGTCTGACTTACTTGGGGGCGGACGAACAGGGGCGGCGCTGATGCAGGGGCGCTGCAACTTATCATTTAATACTTGGTGATTTTGGCTGTTGATTGGTGGGGGTTTTACGTGGGGGCGGACGTTGGGCGAGCCGAGGCTCGGCCTAAAATCTTGTATATCGTACCGGAAGACTGGACATTCACCACGCACTTTCTGGAGCCGGCTCGCGCAGCGCAGGCCGCAGGCTTAGAAGTCGTGGTCGCCACTTTTGTGCGGCACCAGCGGTCTGCGATCGAGCGAGAAGGCTTCCGTATCCTGGAGATGCCGACGGAACGCTCCTCTCTCTCGCCATTATCGATTCTTCGCTCGATTCTGCGCCTTCGCAAAATTCTATCGGAGGAGCGGCCGGACCTTGTTCATGCTCTTCAGATAAGATCGATCGTTCTGTTGGGCTTATCGGGCTCGATTGGGCGCAAATACCCTCTCCTCGCCTCGTTCACAGGCCTTGGTCAGCTGTGGGGACGCGCCGGATGGGCCGCTGGGATGGCCCGACAATTTGTTCGGCTGCAGACCGGCTGGCTCGCGCGAGGCTGTGCTGCTCTCGTCTCATTTGAGAACGGAGATGATCGCCGCCAGTTTCCGCACGTGGCGAATTCTGTGGTCATTGGCGGATGGGGTATTGAGATTGAGCCCCGCCGATCGACCAAGAGAGCGGATGATGACAGTACCGTTCGAGTTGCCTTTCTTGGACGGATGCTGAAATCGAAAGGTCTCGAGACTACGGTAGAGGCCGTGTGGCTTGCGCGATCCCAGGACTCGCGGATCGAGTTGGAGCTTTGGGGGACCCCCGATCCGGGAAATCCGACAAGCTATACAGGCGACGAACTGACCCTGGTTTCCAGGCTCGACGGCATCAACTGGCTGGGGAAGGCTCCTGACATCGCGACTGTTTGGGAGCACGCAGACATTGCGATCCTCCTGTCCGAGAGTGAAGGAATGCCACGAGCACTCATGGAGGCCGCCGGCTACGGCGTACCGATGATTGCAACGAACGTACCTGGCTGTCGCTCTGTCGTGCGGGACGGCGTTGATGGTGTGTTGGTGCCGTACAACGATGCCACGGCTGCGGCAGAGGCCATTGTACGCCTCGCACGAGCCCCAGCAACTCGAAAGAATATGGGCCGAATGGCTCGCGAACACTTCGAGAAACGCTTTTCGAGAGCGGCGGTCGTACCGAAGATTCTCGAGATCTATTCACGCCTCATCGCAAATCAAGAGAATACAACTCTAATTCGAGTGCCGTGCGATCATGGATCAGAACCGATTTTATCGTAACCGAAAGGTCTTAGTTACTGGCGCCGCCGGTTTCATCGGAAGCCATCTCACAGAAGTCCTCGCGCAAATGGGCGCTAATGTGACGGCAATGATCCGGTACAGCTCTTCGCCCGCGTGGGGAAATCTTGAGCATTCGCCGTCAGATCTGAAGAACTCGATCAAAGTGATCGCCGGGAATATCGAAGATCCGGAGCTTGTTACTCAGACGGTCCGCGGCCAGGATGTTGTCTTTCATCTGGCTGCTTTGATCGCGATTCCATATTCCTATGTTGCACCACGAAGTTACGTCCGAACGAATATTGAAGGCACTCTAAACGTCTTGGAAGCTGCGCGGCGTCTTGGTGTAGCTCGCGTCGTCCACACCTCGACGTCCGAAGTCTACGGAACCGCAATCACCGAGACCATTGACGAAGGCCATCCGCTCCAGGGGCAATCACCTTATTCCGCATCCAAGATCGGGGCCGACAAGATCGCGGAGAGCTATTTCCGCTCCTTCTCGACACCTGTGGTGACCGTGCGGCCCTTCAACACCTTCGGCCCACGGCAATCGGCCCGTGCTTTCATTCCGACGATCATTTCACAGGCTGCAACACGCGAGGTTATCGAGCTCGGCGCTCTGGATACGTTGCGCGATATGACCTTTGTGGGGGACACGGTTTCCGGCTTCCTTGCGGCAGGCGCAGCATCGAGCATCGAAGGCGAGACAATCAATCTCGGTACAGGTCAGACATTCCCGGTGAGCCACTTCGCGGAGCGAATACTGGCGTTGATGAACGTGAGAAAGAGGATCGTTCAAGACGCAAAGCGCATTCGCCCCGCAACAAGCGAAGTGTTTCGGCTTGTCTCAAACAACGAAAAGGCCCGTCGGCTGTTGCACTGGACGCCCGAAACCTCAATCGACGAGGGCCTGAAGCGCACCATCAAGTTTGTCGAAGCCAACATCGGCGCATATCGCGCAAACGTATATAATATTTAGCGAAGACTCGTAATGACCAAAGCCCTCATTATGGCGGGCGGTAAAGGCACGCGCCTAAGGCCGTTCACCGCCTCCTTTCCGAAGCCGCTTGTCCCGCTCGGGGATCTGCCGGTACTCGAATTGTTGCTGCGCCAATTGAAAGCCGCCGGTGTTCGGGACGTCGTTCTTTCCGTCAATCACTTGCACCACCTGATCCGCGCGTTTTGCGAGGATGGCTCAAAATTTGGCTTGAAGATCGACTATGTCTTGGAAGATGAGCCACTTGGGACAGCAGGATCGCTAGCCTATGCGCTGGATAAGCTCAGCGACGACTTTATCGTCGCGAATGGGGATCTGCTCACGAATTTCAACATAGCGCACATGGTCGCGGAGCATCGCAAGCAACCAACAGCTGCTTCGATCGCCGTATACGAGCGGAGCACAAGGATAGACTTTGGCTTGGTCGAGGTTGATGCGAGCATGCGGCTTACCGGCTATCGCGAAAAGCCCACCTACTCACATTTGGTCAGCATGGGACTCTATGTGCTCAACCGTACCTCGGTTGCTCCCCATCTGGTACCCGGCAAGTTTCTCGACATGCCGCAGCTTATGCAGCTTCTGATGGAAGCTGGAAAATCCGTGATTTGCCGGACACAGGATTGCTTATGGCTCGATATCGGTCGGCCGGAGGACTACGCAACAGCGCAGCAGCTATTTGAGCAGAAGCGAGAACTGTTTTTGCAGAGCCCGCAATGACAGTCGCGTTGGTCACCGGAGCCACGGGCTTTCTCGGGCGCTATGTTAAACGCGAGCTGATAAGGCGCGGCATGAAGGCCGTTGCCTTGTGCAGATCGCCAGGCTCCGCCGACGTTCTGCTTTCCAGGACGCCCACTCGGCACGAGTTGCGCGTGATCTTGGATAGAGTGCGCCCATCACTGATTTTTCATCTGGCCGGCTTGACGCGCTCAGACGTACCAGAAGATATCTATCAAGCTAACGTCGTCCTGGCAGTTCATCTTCTTGAGGCAGCATTGAGTCTAGATCGGTCGCCGACGGTCGTGTTGGTCGGAAGTGCTGCGGAATATGGCCGCTCAACACATAGAGATTGCATCGTACGGGAAACTGATCCCTGCATGCCGTTGAGCCTCTACGGCATTTCTAAACTGACCCAAACTCATCACGGTCTGGCCGCACACGCTCGTGGGCTACCCGTCGTCGTGGCCAGACTCTTTAATCCGATCGGAGCCGGAGCGCCGCGTACGACAGCATTGGGCAATTTCGTGAGCCAACTCGCAGCGACGTCTCTCCCGGGAAGGACCTTGAGAACCGGTCCACTGAACGCCGTGCGCGATTTTTTGGACGCTGCTGATGCTGCACGCGTTCTCATCGATCTGGCCGAAACTCCCGGCGCGGTCGGACAGGTCGTCAATGTTTGCACGGGAATCGGCAACACCGTTCAGCATCTCGTCGACCGGTTAATGAGGGTCGCCGATAGACCAGTAGCTCACGAGATTGAGGTAGAGCGGCACGGCACGAGTGATCTCGATATCATCATCGGTGACACGACCCGTCTGAGGCAACTAGGGATCGTGATCCCGCCTCCGGATGTTGATGCGATTCTGTGCCAAATGCTTGCTGCTGCGCGGTCCGAAACTGAACAGGTAGCACTTTGAACACGGCACCGGTCACCGTAATCATTCCGACCTACCGCGACAGCGATGCGCTGCAGCGTGCGCTAGCATCCGTGGCGAACCAGACGCTTCAACCGCGCGAAGTGATCGTGGTGGATGACGCAAGTGGCGAGGACACGTCGGATAAGATCTGCGCTGAGTACCTCGCTCAGCCCATCAAGCTCATCAAGCTCTCCCAAAACGTTGGTCCTGGCGCAGCTCGAAACGCCGGCATTTTGGCCAGCTCCGAGAACTTTCTTGCCTTTCTCGATGCAGACGACGAATGGCATCCAGAGAAGCTAAGAATTCAAATGGAGCTGATGCTGTCTTCGGGAGCGCCGTCAATCAGCTCACATCGTAAGAGTTTCGCCTGCGCGGCCTGGCCACGCATCAACGGACAGGTCCACGCGAGACGCATTACTCGACTGGCCATTCTGACGTCCAACGTGGCTCCGATTTCAACCCTCGTGATCCACCGCCACGCGCTTAGGCATCATTTTCCGCCAACCTATGCCTGCGAAGACTACTGGTTCATTGCCGCACACGTGCTCTCCGGCGTGCCTGCGGTGAGTATGGATCAGATACTCGCGCGAGCGCACAAGCCGGCGTTCGGCGCATCGGGACTAAGTAGTCGATTACATGCGATGCAGCTTGGCGAGATGCGTACACATCTCGCTTTATGGAAAGAGGGGCTGATCCGCGCGTGGGAGTACGCACCTCTCATTGCCTGGACCGTATTGAAGTACCTGAGGCGGCTTTCCATCGTGACCGTTCGTAACCTTGCTTATGGAAAGAAGACCGGAATGGATGGCAGCCCGAACCATGGTCTGGAGACGTAAGTTGTCCGCCCCTCGCTATTGGATTGGTCGCGCTACGGTCTTCAGCACGTGCTCAATGCCACTAGATCAGCCGTCAACACGAGACTGCAACAAGGACGCGTTCCGTATGACAGAAAAACGAATTCGCAATAGCGGAGCGCGGACGTTGACAAGCGGCATGACAGTAACCGAACGGAGGTCTCGCACGTCGCTTGCTGTGGCCGATGTGGTGTCAGCAATCCAGCAGCGCCGACTCTGGGTCCGACTTGGCTGGAATGACATCCTGCAGAAATACCGGCGTTCGGTTCTCGGGCCCCTTTGGCTCACAGTGAGCATGGCCATTATGATCGTCTCGCTGGGGCTTCTCTACGCGCAGATCTTTCAGACCCCCGTCGATGATTTTCTGCCATATCTGTGCGTCGGCTTTCTCGTCTGGGGTTACTTCTCCAGCTTCTTGATCGAGGCTGGCGCGCTGTTCGTCGCGTCCGAAGCCTACATCAAGCAGATAAAGTTGCCCTACAGCTTGTATGTTTGTCGGGCAACCTGGAGCAAGGTCATCATCTTCGCGCACAACTTCGTCATTTACCTAGGCGTCATTGCGTATTTCCAGATCTGGCCGGGTCTCACTGGATTGCTCGCCGTTCCCGGCCTTCTGCTCCTTACGCTAAATGGCGCATTGGCAACTCTGTTCCTCGGAATGATTTCGACACGCTTCCGCGACATTCCGCAGGTGATCGGCTCCTTCGTCCAAATCTTGTTCTTCATCACGCCCATCATGTGGAAATCCGAAGTGCTCAAGACGCGGATTTTCATCGCGGAGTGGAATCCGTTCTACCAGCTGATTCAGATCGTCAGAGAGCCTTTATTGGGCAACGTTCCGTCGGCCCAGACTTACGTCGCGGTCATCGCGATAACCCTCGTCAATCTTGTTGGGGTCGGGCTGTTCTTTGGCCGATTCCGCGAGCGCATTTCCTATTGGGTCTGAAATGGCGGATTTGATGAACGCAAACGTCGAACGATTGGCAATGGACAATGTCAGTGTCTCATTCCCGATCTACAGCATGGGATCGCGGTCGCTGAAGAAGGGTCTGCTGTACCGGGGATCGCGGGGACGAATTGCGAGCGATGCGAATGACCGACTTGTGGTAGAGGCCTTACGTAATGTGTCATTGCGCTTCTCGGTTGGCGACCGCGTCGCGCTCGTGGGCGCAAACGGAGCTGGCAAGACGACTTTGCTGCGTGTCATGGCGGGAATCCACGAGCCAGCATCGGGCATCGTCCGTGTTTCAGGGCGAATATCGCCGATGTTCGACATTGGACTTGGCATCGATCCGGAGCTGAGCGGGCTCGATAATATCAGGCTCCGCGGGCTCTTGTTGGGCCTGAGCCCCGACGAGATCGACCGACTCATTCCGGACATCGCGGACTTCACAGAGCTGGGTGACTATCTTGAATTGCCGGCCCGCACCTACTCCTCGGGTATGCTGACGCGGCTCACATTCGCAGTGGCAACGTGCTTCGCGCCCGAAATTCTTCTGATGGACGAATGGATCCTAGCGGGCGACGCCGGTTTCCTGGCGAAAGCCCAACGTCGCTTGGAGTCTTTCGTGGAGAACGCGAGCGTTCTTGTTCTCGCCTCCCACAACGAACAGATTTGTAGGACGTGGTGCAGCAAGGCTGTATGGCTCGACGGCGGGCAAGTTAAAGCTGTCGGGTCTGTCGCCGAAATCTTGTCGGCCTACAGCAATGAACTGGCCTCCTGATGGGTACGGCGTCACGTTCATGGACCTCGAATCGACACAGCAGCATGTGACGAGAGGGCACGTCGGTCGCATGAATATTCATAACCCTTCCGGTTTTAGGTGCAATGCGTGTCAGGGACAGAAGTGTACCCTGATGGGAAAACGCAAGGACGATGTCATAGTCCTTCGATGCGACGCGTGCGGGCTCGGCGTCATAGAAGCCATACCCGACGACCTCGGATCGCTTTACGGTGATGCATACTATGGCTCACTCGATGAAACGGTCGGCTACAATGACTACCAGCTGATGGCCGAGCATGGCCTGTCGTGGGCCGCTGAGCTGGCCTGTCGGCTCAAGGACGGCGGAAAGATTCTCGATGTAGGCTGCGCGGATGGCAGCCTTCTTAAGAGGCTCCCGAGCACTTTTGACCTGCACGGCATCGAGGTCAATGAGCGGATGATAGCGCAGTGCGCGGAAGCCAACATCAGGATCCTTGGCCGCGATCTACTCGATCCGGGCATTTTGGAAAGATATGCGCATCAATTTGATATCGTAACAGCAATCGCTGTCTTTGAGCATCTTCGCGACTTTCGTCAGGGATTTGAAGCCGCGCTCGCTCTGCTCAAGCGAGACGGCATTTTGTTGTTCGAAGTACCCTACATTTCGGAAACTCATCCGAACCGCGTTTGGTTCGAGAGTTCCCTAGAGCATGTGTTTTATCCATCAGGGGACTCGTTGCGTCTGCTGGTAGAGGCGCTCGGATTTCACATGGTTGGTGGTGAGATCTATATCCGGGACTTCGCATCGAACTTTATTGGGATCGTTTTTGGCGACCGCGCGCTTGCTAATGACATCAGGGATTTATTTGCGCTCCTAACGGGGACTGACGGCCGTATCTCGGACAAGAACCTACGCACGGCCCGCCAGAAATTGACGTTGGTCCACGGGGCATGGAGCACGCCCGATCTTCTTGCAGGCCTGCCAGATCTGGCGCGGTCATCTTTGGATGTGCCCCTGCTCCATCGAATTGAACAGCTCTGGACCACTGATCTGCGGAGGCTTGCTACGTCACGTGGCGAACATGATGCGATCGCAGCCAGCTACGAGACACTGGTAAGCGACAGCAGAGCCACGGCTGAAGCAATGCAAGCTCAGATAGACCGGCTTTCCGATCACCTCAAAGAGGAGGCGGCAAACTATGCTGTCCTGGCGCGGAAGAGCCAGGCTAACTCGGAGGCGTTGGAGTCACAGATCGAGCGGCTCGCCGGTCGGCTCCAGCACGAGAACGACAATTATGGAAGGTTGGTGCGCGAGAGCCAAGCTAACTCGGAGGCGTTTGAAGCACAGATAGAACGGCTGTCCGATCAGCTCAATGAAGAGGCGGCCAACTATGCGAGGCTAGTGGACGCGAGCAAGGCTCACTCCGAGGCGTTAGAAGCGAAGATCGAACGTCTCTCCGATCAGCTAAATCAGGAGACCGAAAACTGTGCGGCTCTCGCGCGCGAAAGCCAGAAGAGATCCCAGGACTTGGGCGCGCGTATCAAGTCTCTGTCCGGCGAGCTCGATCAGGCAGCCGCCGCGTACTCCGCGCTGGAGCTGGATACAAAACTAAAACTACAAGAACTGGCTATACATATTAACTCGCTTTCCAACAGCCTCGCGCGTTCTGCGGAGGAAAATTGCGCCATTGCAACAGATCGCGCACGCCTCGCAACTCACGTGGCACTTCTGGAGGAAAGCTATGCCGCCCTCAATCGAGCCGCTCAGGCCGAGAAATATTCAAAAGAGCTGGAAGTGGCAAATCTGAAAGAGAGCGTTAGGGCCTTGACGGATCAAGCATCCGGCTTGCGTGCCGAGATCGACCTCATTCTTCGCAGCACGATCTGGAAATCAACGTCGGCCTTGCGGCGAGCGGGCCATAGATTTCCGCAGCTCGCTCGCAGGGCACGCCAAGCTCTCAAGCTTGTAAAGTGGGCCGCAAGTTTCGAGCTTCGGCAAAGGCTATCGGAAGCAATTGCCTCTCGGCGAAAACTTCGCGAGGAGGAACGGGCCGCAATCCAAATCCCGCTTCCGAAGCTCGTCTTCGACGAGCGAACCGGTCTCGATGGATATGTACCGGCGAGCGCTGATGAGACCGAGGAATGGCCGCGGGAGCGACCGCTCGTCTCGGTCGTGGTCGTATCGTTCAACTACGGTCATTTCGTTGAAGAGGCAGTCGATTCCGTCCTCGCGCAAACCTTCGATAATCTAGAGGTGATCGTGGTCGAAGGTGGCTCCACAGACCCGGCCTCTCAAGCGCGGACATTAGCCTTGCAGCGTCCGAAGACGACCGTCGTAGCCCAGATGGAGGCACATCAGGTCGGCGCGAATCGAAACTTCGGAATCAGCAAGGCCCGGGGCAAGTACATCTGCTGTCTCGATGCCGATGATTTGCTCAAGCCGACCTACATCGAGAAGGCCGTGTTTCTGCTCGAGACTTATGGATTCGACGTTGTCTCCTGCGCCATGCAGCAGTTTGGAAGCACTGATGAAAGTGTTGGTATCCTTAGCGAGCCTCTGCTTGCCGACATGCTCGACGGCAATCATGTTCTGACATGCGGCGTGTTTCGCCGGAGCTTCTGGGAGAAAGCGGGCGGTTATCGCGACACCGATCGCGCGGTCACTGGACATGTCTATGAGGATTGGCTCTTTTGGGCGCGGCTCGCTGCAATGGGTGCCCGAATCCATAACATGTCAAACGAGCACCTCTTCCTGTACCGCCGCCACGGGCCCAGCCTGAGTACGCAATCGGATCTGCATAGTATGGCGGTTCATCGCCTGTTGATTCGGCAGGCGCTTGCGGACCGAGTCACGCCCGACGCGCTTCGCAACTCACGACTCGCCGCAGCGGCCGAAAGGCGCGCAGAGAACCCACTCATCAATTTTTTGGGACGGTGCTCGAAGGATAAGGGAACGCCTGCGATCCTGCTCGCGCTTCCGTTTACCCTCATAGGCGGTGCGGAACGATTGCTGAGCGGTGTTGTCGCCCATCTTGCAAAACAAGGGTGGCGAGTAACGGTCATTACCTCCATCGATGCTGGGCACGAGCACGGCGATTCCACGAGCTGGTTCGAGCAGGCAACCGCCGAGATATTTCATTTGCCTCGTTTCCTTGCTGCTGATCGATGGCCGGACTTCGTATCCTACCTGATCGCCTCACGTGAGATTGACGTGATCTGGATCGCGGGAAGCGCCTTTATGTACAATCTTCTCCCCGTAGTCCGCGCCAAATTTCCGAATATCAGAGTGGCGGACTTATTGTTCAACACCGTCGGCCACACAAAGAACAACAGGAAGTACGCCAAGCTTATCGACGTTAACTTCGTGGAGAATAAGGAGGTCCTTCAGTTTCTGATGGACGCAGGGGAGTCACGGGACCGCGTCCTACAGATCTCCAGCGGGATCGATCTGCAGGAATATCTGCCGCGTCCTCGAGACGCTTCCGTGACCGGCTCGTTGAACGCAGCGCCAGATGAACTCATTGTCGGCTTCTCGGGGCGTTGGTCCGACGAGAAGGACCCTCTTGCCTTTGTCGAAATTGCGCAAAAGTCATCGCATTTACCGATTCACTTTGTAATGACCGGAGCCGGCGCGCTTCGATCAAAAATCGAGGATGCGGTTGCAAGCGCAAACCTCGGCGACCGTTTTCACCTCATCGGTGGCGTGGAAGATGTCCGCCCTTGGATAGCATCCTATGATGTGCTTGTCCTGCCTTCGCGGCTTGACGGGAGACCAGTTGTCGTCCTGGAGGCGCTCGCGCTGGGCGTTCCTGTTATCGCTTCCGCCGTTGGAGGGCTGCCTGAGCTCGTGCACGATGGCCTAAACGGATTTCTTTGTCAGCCGCGAATGATCGCTGAGTTTGTAGAGAGGCTCGAGAAGCTAGCTTTTGATCGAGAATTGCTAGCACGGATGAAGAGGACCGCCAGACGCAGCGCCGAGCAGAACCTCGACGCACGCAGCATGCTGTCACGCTACGAGCAGGGATTAACCGCGCTGATTGAACATGGAGAGCGTCCTGAACACCACGCTTCACTCGCGCTCTAGCGTTCCAGAGGCGCAGCGTTTCGAACGCAAACGGTTTCCTCGAACGGCTTTGATCATAGAGTTATGAATTGGATTGGGCTTGCTGCGGCTCTGGCCATCGGAGTCATCGTTATCGCAGTGGTAACCGACGTGGGGATGACACAATGTCGGGATGACTCAATATATGCGACACTGCACTTCTGCAAATCCGATAAGCCGACGAGAAAGACCAGACAGTTCGATTGCCGGGTTAATGCTGATCCCTGTGAATGAACGCCCGGCTGATAGTTGGGAATATCTCGCGCCCAACATGAAGCCGAACGATTCCTTCTAGCATTCCGGATGCCCGCTTCCGAGCAATAACGGTCCCTCACACGAACATGACCCAAGTTACGAACGTCCAATCAGCGGCTTCCAAACATTCGCCAATCGGCTCCTGGCGCGGTCCAGATGCCCGATCTAGGTACGCCGATGTACTCGTGGTTCTGGCCGCCTCAATGCTGCCCTGGTCGACAACTGGGTTCACGATCCTGCTGCTGCTGTGGTTGCTTTCACTAATCCCCCTGATCTCAACAGGCGATGTTCGACCGTTCCTCCGTCTGCTTCAACGTCCTTTCTGCTTCTTGCCGCTTACGATGTTTTTGATCGCGGTCGTAGGGACACTTTGGGCCGACGCTTCTTGGCCAGCAAAGCTGCAGGGCCTAAAGCCAGTTGCTAAGCTGCTCGTAATACCGGTTCTCATTTACCGCTTTCAGCAGTCACCGCGTGGCAGCTGGATATTCATCGCTTTTGTTGCATCTTGCGCGCTGCTCATGGGGCTTTCATGGATGGTTCTGTTTGAGCCAGGCCTGAAACTGACTGCTACTCAAAGCGTGGGAGTCCCCGTAAGGAACTATATTGATCAGAGCCAGGAGTTCGCGTTGTGCATGGTCGCGCTCGCGCCCTGGACTGTCGGCTTTTGCCAAGATCGCCGCTATTTCGCTGCGGCGGCGTGCGCCGCTTTGATGCTGGCGTTTTTCGCTAACATGGCTTTCGTCGTCTCGGCGCGGGCAGCCCTCGTGTATGTTCCGGTGTTGCTCATTGCCTTCGCGCTAAGATATCTCGACCGTCGCCAATCAGCGCTGCTCTTTTCTGGTGTTATTGCGATTGCGGTTACCGTCTGGTTCACTTCCAACTATTTGAGGAGCCGCGTTGCGGATATCTGGACTGAATATGAATATTCCAGGCAAAACATTCCGCGATCGACCGGGCTGCGGTTGGAATATTGGCAAAAATCGCTCAAGTTCTTTGCGGATGCTCCGGTCTTCGGGAATGGTACCGGATCCACGAGGATTTTATTCGAACGCGACGCCATCGGAAAGACCGGCTTGGCGGCGGAAGTGACGAAGAACCCGCACAATCAGACGTTAAATGTCGCAGTTCAATGGGGAGTGATCGGGATTCTTTCGCTCTATGCGATGTGGATCTCCCATTTGTTGCTGTTTCGCGAATATGGAATGGCGAGCTGGGTGGGACTCCTTATAGTGATTCAGAATATCACCAGCTCCCTCTTTAATTCGCATCTATTCGATTTTCACGAGGGATGGATGTATGTTCTTGGCGTGGGAGTTGCCGCCGGCATGAGCTTACAAAGTCAACAGCGGGCTACAATACCCCCTCTCGCTTAGCGCGCCGTTATCCCGAGGAGAACCTTGATATTGAGTCATTCTCTTTGGCGTTGTCACGGTAAATCTGAAATCTGGGAATTTTGACGAGCCCCTAAAGGCCAACCGCGCTCGTAGCCAACGGATCTAGCTGCGACCGATCAGTGATGGTGTTGACGATGCCACGTCCAGAAAGGCTATCGAGAGTGACTGGCCACGCCGCGACCTCGCCACCGCTGTGATCCGCGACCGTCTCGATCCTCTCCAAGGTATTGGCATGATGCAATTGCATGCTCGGGTCCCAAGGCCAGCCGTAGAAGGAGAGTTCTTCGGCGGAGCTAGCTATCGCAAGCTCGTAGAGCCGTTCAATGCGATGATCGAACTTGCCACTTCGGCATTTTTGGAAAGCTCGCATCAGATCGCTTTTACCGACACCTCATTTTTCACTGCCTGCGCAGCACCGAAGCATTGGAGCAACAGTCTCCCAGCACTTTGCGCCAGTGCACGATTCTTAGTTTGCGTCGTGCGCGCGATTCAGGCCTGCTCTCTGGTACGAAGCAGACAATATAGGGGGGACGGCCAGAATGATCGTACGGGCGGGCGCCATTGTTGCCGTGTTGCTGATCCCGCTGGGGTCCGAAGCCTTCGCTTCGCGTCACCACAGGCCGCATCTCTTGCGGCGAGGTCAGATACTACGTCGCGAAATATTCGGCACCAGTGGCGGAGATGTACGCCCGTAACCATGGCGCTACCGACGCACAGATCGAGCGGGCGCGACGTTGCTTGGCTTCAAATGAGACTGCCGAAACCGAGCGACCACGCGCTTATACTGATTGAACTGATAGATCGCCACCGGGCGTTCAGCTGGGCAAAAGCCTATTAAGGCTGTTCGAGCACGCTATCATTTCCCTTCGCTCCCGCGATGGTCTGACGCTCTGGGACCGCGTGCGGGCGATCGCGCGGCTCGCGCTCGCGAGCTGCCGGGCGCTCGGACGGGGTGCGACCGATCTTCGCTTGAAGTTCTAAGAGGTCGGTAAACTCGTCGGCCTGGCGGCGCAGCTCGTCGGCGATCATCGGCGGCTGGCTGGCCATGGTGGAGACCACGGTGACCCGCACGCCGCGGCGCTGGACGGCCTCGACCAGGGAACGGAAGTCGCCGTCACCCGAGAACAGCACCATCTGGTCGATATGCTCGGCGAGCTCCATGGCGTCGACGGCCAGCTCGATGTCCATGTTGCCCTTGACCTTGCGGCGGCCGGAGGCGTCGATGAATTCCTTGGTCGCCTTGGTGACGACGGTGTAGCCGTTGTAGTCCAGCCAGTCGATCAGCGGGCGAATCGAGGAGTATTCCTGATCCTCGATGATGGCGGTGTAGTAGAACGCCCGAAGCAGCGTTCCGCGGCTCTGAAACTCCCCGAGCAAGCGCTTGTAGTCGACGTCGAAGCCAAGCGCCTTGCACGTTGCGTAGAGGTTGGCGCCGTCAATAAACAGCGCGATTTTGTCGACTGATGACATTGGCGTTTGACCGCTCCCGCCACTCGTTAGCTTAGGCCGCGTGCGATCCATCCAAGAAAGACTCCGAAGTTAAGAGACAGCTCTACTAGAAGTTGATCAGCGCTGTACAACATAGACAACGCGACAATCAAGGCGGAGAGATAGACCGCAAGTGGAGACCAGAATTCACCGTCGCGGTTGAACATTAGCGCGCTATACAAAATCGGAAGCAATCGCTGCCTTTGGTTCCAACGAGGCGCGCTTGATCATCCAGCCCGTCATCAATGTGTCTCCTGACCTGTGCCGCGCTCTCAAACGAAACTCGAGAGCCCCACCCATGGAGCACAAGGGCGGGGCCGCTCCCCATGCCCCCAAGGCGGGGGCCACGCTGCTGGGACTCAGCGCATTACTTCGGCGTCACTCACAGACTCAGAGCGATCCGGTCGTCGCCCCTCGTCGCTCTTTACGACGTTGCGCAAGACAAGTTCGGAAAGCTCCACAACCAGCCGCTTGAGACACGAAATCTCTTGCCTGAGAGTTCGGCGACAAATACCTTGGTCCCGCAGACCGTGCTACGACAGATACAGTACGTAACGAACGAACAATCTCGTTTCTCGCCTGAGTGGATCAGCGAGGCGGAGCGTTTCGTGCAAAAGGCATCATAGACGATCACGACCCCGCGGTCGTCACCGTCAGGTGAAGCCTCTGCCCGTCCTCAGCAAAAGAGATAGCCGCTGACAGTGGCTCGCGGGCTTGCTCATGCCAATCGGGACCTTGCGCCGCCCAGAATAAGAATAGTATCGCAGGAGGGCTTCCTTGACGTCCTCGGCAACGATTTCTCGAGGTTCTGAAAGCACGTTGGTGATCATGCTTCTTAATCCTCGTAGTTCGTGAGCGGAAAGCGGATCTTGGGCATGGTAGGCGGACCTCGACTTCGATGCCAATACCAATTCCGGGGCGAGCTTGGAATGCAAGTGACGGTGGCGTGACACTAGCGAAGCGCGGGGACGTTTTTTTGCGTTTTGGAACGACGATGCGACGAAAAAAAGCGAAACCGCGCCGATGCGCGCTGCAGACACCAACGTTTGGTCAGTTGTCGCACGGAGTCTCAACTGGAACAGCAAAGCCCGCTTTTACGCGATCCAATACGACCATCGTTTTGAAGCCCTTGATGTCGGGATTCACATAGAAGAAGCGCCGAGTGAACTCTTCGTATTCTTCCATGCTAGTCGCGGTAACGTATAGGACGAAGTCCGCGTCTCCCGTGACGTAGAATCCGTTAACGACCTCGGCTGATGATTTGATGGCCTTCTTGAATCTATCAATGATATCTGAACGCTCCCGCTCCATAGTCACTAGAACAAGCATTTGAATAGGCCGTCCCACCGCCTTGGGCGAAACGATCGAGACATCTCCCTCGATGATCCCTTCCGAGCGCAGCCTCTTTAGGCGCCGTTGACATGCGGTCGCAGAAAGCCCGGCAAGCTCGGCGATCACCTCGGAAGTCAGACGGTTATTCCTTTGCACGATCTCAAGGATGCGGGCGTCGATTCGGTCGTATGGCATCTCGGTTCCAGCTCCGGTGAATTTCACCGCTAAATGGCGGAACGGCGCAGGAAAGCGTCTAAAATAGTATCCAAAACGTATGGGGTGATTTCAACAATGGCGAATCCCGTAAAAGACCGGATCCTAGCTGAACTTCTTGAGATCACCGAAGTGCTGCTTGATGACCGTCTCTCTGAAGAGGATCGAGCGGCGCTCCAGGGTGCCCAGCACGCGCTCCGCAACATTCTGGACCCCGACACCTGGGAGCCGGCGTCCGAAATATTCTACAGGATTGGCGCTAAGGCGAAGACTGCGGGCTCTTCTCAGCACTGATGCCTCGGCGCCGATCGCGCTGCCGTCATGGCGACGTTGATCATGACGGCAAAGCTCAACAACGTGGATCCGCAAGCCTGGCTCGCGGACGTTTGAGGCTTAATTTGCTGCAGGGCGACAAACACTCCCCTCTACAGCACTTCCCTGATGTCGATACGCTGTTGCTGCCCGCACTAAAGCAAAATTGATCCGTCAGGCGGGGCATGCAAAGATGGATCGTCTACCAAAGATCGAGACGCGCTTCAGCGAGGATACGATGCGTCCCTGCGCGAACCCTGATTGCACGTGTGCAGCCCGGTCTAAGGCCCATTTGCGATATCGGCGGCGCGTCTGCACCCTTGGGCGCCGTTCACGGAACATTGGATTTCAATTGAGGAAGCTTGGCGGGATTAGTCGCCGCACTTGGCAGGCTGATCATCGTACACTCCGACCGCGATGATTTCGTAGGGCATCGACCACCGCAGCGCGTCTCCGCCGTGCCGGATGCGCCAGGAGACCAGTGCAAGATCAACTCGTGGAATTCCGAGCACGAGCATGCAGTCGCCGACCTGCAAAGACTTCTGTTTCTCGTCAGGTGCAGTCCCTGCGACGAAACCAACGCGCCTATCGTGAACTAAGAGTTCCTGCTCATCCTCCTTAGCCGAGTAGATTGCCGCCGAGACAAACTCGCCGTCATCCTCGCGGTGAAATCGTTTGCGTAGCTTGAGCATGAACTTGACGTAGTTGTATCCGATCATGCGCATGCGCAAACGAACGCGATCCTCAGATGGCGTGATCTCAAAGGTGCTGCGTTCGTACCGAGAAAACGCGTCCTCGGCCTCTTTCTCCTCGAAGCCCTCGATGGGCTGGAGTGTTGCACTTAGATCTTGGCCGCCGACATTGAGGATCGGGTGGACCTCAAAAACGTGCGGAGGGTTTGTCGGCGTCAGTCCCTCGTACGGAGCGCCCGCGCCGGATTGTTGAATATGGCTGTTGTCCCCGCCGTGCTCCGGCCAGATGCGCCAGACTCCCGAGAGAGCGATGCTTTGACCTGTCGCCTCAACTGCGTGTATCGCATCGACCGCCGCGGGAACACTCTTGGCGTTTTGAATTTCAGCAACGGTAGCTAGGCCAATCTCAGCTGCGCGGCCAGCGACGTGCATGTCGCCGTCTTTGCTGCCTGGATTTGGCCTCTTGTGCGCGGCGTCGACGAAATATTGTGCGGAGATGGTCAGGCGGTTCTTGTACTTCTCGATAAAGCTGCGGTTGAGCTCGAGAATGTCATCCGCACGTGAGGCACTCGCAGTGAAAACGACGAAAGATAAGCACAGTAGCCCTGAATATCTTTTCACCTTGGCCTCCAATGCGACGAAACAGTGCATACAATCACAGTCTCAGAGAACCGGCTGCTTGAGCGCGTTCTGAACCTCGTCTAGCCGAATAAATATCGGATCCGTGCGAATTGCTGAGATGATCGCCTCAAGCATCTCGGGCGACAGACCAATTTGCTGGACCACTGAGGCCGCGGCATCTGGACCGGACAGGACGGCTGCGAAATCGAGGCTCCCACAGATCCCGATGCTGCGTAACTTGGTGAATTTCTCTTCCTTCATGATCCGATAGAGCTGCGCTTGTGATATCCAGTCGATGATTAGGAGGAGCTCGTACGGAAGCCGGAGCCATAGGATGAAAGGATTCTGGCAGGCCAGGACCTCGGCGTTGGTCACGTACAGTTCGGCAAGTCGATCAATTTTGTCCCTATCAAGTCCTTGTATCATAAGGAGCGAAAAATTGCTGGGTAGCGCCTCAAGCTTTGGATCAGGCTGGTCGCTCATAATCTTGATCACCTGAGATGCCCGCCGGATGATCGAGGTGATGAAGATATCCGGCACAAAGCCCACGGCGAACGAGAGAAGAATGACAGAAAGATTTGCGCCGTACTCAGGCAGAATGTGACGGATCGTGCCGGCGATGAAGCAGGCGGCGAGCAAGCGTGCTGCATAGTAGTAAAACGAAATTGGGTAGATATCGTTGTTGTTGATACGATCAAGAAGCCGCCAGTTCGTGTAGATGTAGGCGCCAATAAATCCAAAGCAGCCCGCGACAAAAGTGCCGCGCTGGTAGCTCACGATAGAAGCCGGGTCCGTTTCCGAGAGAATGTGGAATCCGCCAAGTATCACGCTTGGTTTTTGAAAATACGCCGGTTCGAAATAGGCGGCCGTCGTCATGAGCCAGCAGAAGATGGTGACGAACGCGAACGTCAGCATTGGCAGGGTGTAGTACTTATCGAGCGTCGCCGGATTAATTGACTTCAGCGTGTTGTACGCAATCTTGAAATGGGACGTGTTCGAGACGAGCCGATCCTGGAGAGTGTCCAACTTCGCTATCTGTCGCTGCAACGAGATCGTCTGCACGTAACAGATGAGTAACGGCAGCGCCGTCAGCATCATGGCCATAACGATCGAGATGGCCGGTAGCAGATATGAATTCTCTTTGGTCAGGGCGACGTAGGTCGCGAGCCCTGCCCCGACAACGACAACGAATAAGAGAAAAGAAATTAGGCGATGCCCCATAGCCCCACCTACAAAACTCGTAGTCGAAACGCGGTCGAAAATCTTTAGCCGAAGACATCCTGGAATCATCGGCCTAGTCTCTGGCCGACGAGCGCCACTCTACTCTGGGTGCAAGGAATTGAAAGGAAAAACCATACAACAAATGGACGGCGGCAAGCCCAACACGAGGCTGTAACCAGAGGGCAGCGATACCTTTTCGGCTGCTGCTTGCATAACCAACATATCCCGCTGGCTGGCTTATCATCGAGGTATGAATCATTCACAAGTCTGAAATCAGGACACTTTCTCCAGCTCGTATAGGTGAACGATGCAGGGGGCGTCCGGCAGAGCGCGGCCGTCACCTCCGACAATCCACTCCACGCCGGCCCGGTTTTTATCTATCCAGAGTACCTTGCCCAAGCGCTCATCGGACTGATGACGACGAAGGCGCGCCCAGTCTCCAACAGCGGGCGAATTCGGTGGGCTCGCCGTTCTATTGACCTTCTCGCGAAAGAGACGCAGGGCCGCGTGGTATACCCGCACCACCCAATGTGAGGCCATCACCGTACGTACCCTGGACGAAAATCGGAGGACGGCATCGGCGATCGAGCAGACTTAAACATCTCTATTCATTTGCCTATCAGACGGCCGCTGAAGCAAGACAACAAACTGCGCCAATGAGAAATACTCGTTGTTCGAACAACCAGTTGATGATGACGCAAGTTCGGCGACTCTGGCGTCATACGTGAAGAAGGGCCAGTCCCATTTGAGATAGGAGCATAGGTAGTGAAGGACCTGATGGCTGGTGCTTGCCATCGATCGCGTTAACTCTACCATCCGACGGTGGTCTGTAATAAGTGACGCCCGATACCGGTGTGGCGCAATCGCTGAAAATGCCCTCTGTGTCTCGCGGCATGACGCACGAAGCGTGCTCGCAACTTATGATTGGCGGCGGCCGCGGCCACCGCGCGGGCTACACCCTTGTATTGCCAGCACGCTCAATTCTAAAGCTCGGATCGCCTCTCGCGGCTTGCTCACCTGTCGATTTTCGTCGCGCGAAAAGGCTGCGCATTGTCCCAAACGGACGCAGAATTTCGGAATTGAAGGCCTCAAGTCAGAGAACTTCGGCTGTTAGAAGGGATTAATATTTTCAAAGACGGGGACGAAAAATTGCGTGCAGAGTCTTAAAAGGAGATCCAAAAAAACAAATCGGATGGACCCGCTGCTATCCTGATGTGATAGTGCGATTTCGTATTCGCGTGATGGTTGTCTCTACACTTTCTATGAGGCAATCCAACCGAGTTCGAGCGTAGGATTCCTGATGCGCATGGTTTCTTGGTGACCTATGGGTCGACAGAGGGCTTTGGGCGCCGACCGCGTTTGAAGGTGACGGCCAAGTATGAAGACACCCACCAAGGTGGCCCGATAGGTCTGTACGGAGCGGACCAACAGGGATGAATCCTACCTGCGTGCGTGCCGAACTGAGTCATAATGGTTCGATCTCTGCCGTTACTCGCAAAGACGGTTCGAATCGCATGTTCGATTGCGAGAGTCCGAGCGATCCACGCTTCGATTGATAGTCATCCGCACTTCGCCAAAGTGCCTTTCGCGGTCAACTCGCTCCTGCAATTTGCAGCTGAATCTCGATGAAATAGTGTTCCGCGAACATCCCAAATGGGACTGTCCTTTGCGGCGCATTTCACTAAAACTTGATTCAATTTACCGACATTGATGTCGCGTTCAACCATGTGAAGTTCGGAGGAGGCGTTGGGTTCAAATGCTTGATGCTCGTCAGGGAAGGATGCCCGCTTACCAGATGGCCATGATCCCTCAGGAGCACTCAAGCGTCCTCGCTGCGCTCGACTTGATAAACTGTCCCGCTATTTTGCTCGATCGAAACGGCTCAGTCTTGGCTGTGAGCGGTAAGGCCTCAAAAGCCTTTGACAGCGAGTTCTCCGTACGTGGGCGGCGGATTTATGTAGCAGACCAACAATCTCGAATTAAGCTGGAAGAGTTGCTGGATCGCGCCCGCATGATCTCTGGCAAGCAAGCACCATCAGTTTCGCATCTCGCGGTCAATCGCATCAGTCGTCGTCCGGTCGTGATGGAAGCTATCCCACGAAGTGCGGGATGCAGCAGTCTACCTTGTGATGTGAGTGTTCTTCTTCTCCTGACGGACTTGGATGAAGTCCCTGTCATTTCACAGGCATCTCTCATGGAAGTCTTTGGTTTGACACCCGTTCAAGCGCAACTCGCATCGTTGCTGGTAAGGGGAAAGTCGTTGGAGGAAATCGCCCGAGAAATGAACATTTCCCCGGGAACAGCTAGAAATCATATTAAGGCTGTATTCGCGCGGACCGCGACGCGACGTCAGGGCGAGTTGATCTCGCTGCTATTGCGGCTGCGATACGTGAGACTTTAGCCTCAGTGCGCGTTGAGGGATACACATTCGCTCGTGAAGACGAAGATCGGTTGCATGACATCGCCATACATTGGAGATCGAAAACGGCGTCATCTGGGTCTACGGCTCGAATACGAAACGTCCGATGCGGACACTATCACAAGCTGAGTCTAAGCACCCTCCAAAGAGGCGCGCGTTGTTGGTGGAGCACACGTTGAAAATGCAGTACGCTGAGTTGCTGAGACTTAGGATCAAGGTGCTGCGCTTGATGCTAGTCAGGGTACGCAATGGAGAACTCATTGTGCAGTACATGGGGTCAAAAACGGGCTGAAGCTCGTCTAGATCAGAGATCCGGTTGGGGTTGCCAGCTCTCGGCGTCGTTCACTTGGCGGATCTTATTCGGTTCTACCAATCAGCTGACGGACGATTCTGGTCCGACACAATTGCGCGGAACAGTTCTCAGTTGCATGGAAAAACATAGATCTTCGTACAGACGTCGAGTTTTCAAATCGGGAGCCATCGAGTTCTCAGGTAGCACTTTGCCCTGCCTGGTCCGCAACATTTCAGAAACGGGCGCTGCTTTCGAAATCACGAGCCCTTTTTGGTTTCCAGACACCTTCGCGTTAGTTATTCAGAGTGACCGTCTTCGCCGGGATTGCCGCATAGTTTGGCGGAAAGATAGACAGATCGGCGTCGCATTTGTTGATTCTCATTCCCCGTGAAGGCGCGCGGTCTTGCGCGCGGGGTCTAGCGAGACAACACATTGATCTCGCCGGTATCCTGCCCCTATTTTGTTCTATCTCAAATGGGACTGGCGCTTCTGTGGACCTACGGTCACAATCGTTGAGATCTTGAGTGGCTTGTCCTTGCGGGGGCAGATCGCGATCGGAACCCTTGCTATGAGGGAGCATCGGGCGCCAGATGGCCGGTCTCGGTTTTAACGCCGCCTCACTATAGCGGTTATTCTGCACTTGGAGAGGCCATGACTATTCGTTCGAATAGCGTGAGTCCCGTTGCTAGGCCGCGTGCGATTGAAATGCGCGTGACTCCCAGTTCAGCGTTGAAGTATTCGTTTCACTGGCACAGGATCTTTGCGCTTACGATTAACTTGGCGTTGTGGGGCGGCATAGCCTGGCTGATCTGGAAGTTTGCTTGACATTCGGCGCTGGCGCGAGTGGTTGGCTGACTGTTAAGTGAGGCCTGGATCTGAGCGCGTGTGACGAGGAGGCAATGCTCTCTCTCATTCGCTGAAGCCGAGATGACACAGCCCAGCTCAGAAGCGTGGTGGTGAGTTCCTCTTAGACAGGGTTCGTTATGATACCAGCAAGCAGCAATCACCCTGAAGGATCAGCACTGACAGAGGGGCAGCGTGAGCTCGCGCATTGTAAGCAAGAGAATGCGCGCCTCAGACAGCTGGTTGTGCAGCTCTCTGAAATTGTACTACGCAATGTCACGGACAACTCCGAGAGCCGAAAATCGGAACGACCGTGAGGCTCTCAGCGCAGCCGAATCGCAAGCCGCTGAGAAGCGAATGTTGCATATAGCACGCTGGTCGCGAGCAGCGTGGCTCCCTGCTCGGGGGGCAGGGGAGCGGGCCCCGCCTTCTGCACGAGGGCGGGGCTCCTAATTTGAACCGGAACTCACTGAACGCCGAGAACGGTTGCATCGTCCGTTCGAATTTCCGCGAAATCGGCCGCTTTCGCCCGATACTAGGTTCGTAGCCTTTCAACCTACGTCTCTAAGAGCGTAAGAGTCTGAGTCCACCGCGCGGCTCACGTTTTTTTCTCTCGTGCGGAGAGGAAAAAAATGGCCTGCGTGTCGCGTCTGACACCCCAATCGGTCCCCGCCCCATTCGGCAAAGTTTCGGATCTCCCCGAGGGGTCCGGAACTGTCGGCCTTCAACCGTGGCGCCGACCGCGAGCGCGGCGCTGTGGTGCGTTATTTCGTCCAGCGGGGCTGTCCGAGTGCCGGGCACGGGCGTTTGGGCGCATCGGCGGGGCTCCTAGCGAGTATCTGGCGGGCGGTAATTCCGGAAGGCGGAGCAGCGCAAAATCCGGCGGGCGATATCAAGAGGTCCAAATCCGCCAGGCTGGCGGATTAGCCTTCTTCCGTGGCCCTTTATCAGCGGAAAACGTCGGCTACGACTTTCATTACTTTTTCCTGGATTAGATCCTTCGTAATCTGAGATAATGTTGCTTGACCGGCTGGGCCGGCGTGTCCACCACGCCCTGGCGACATTGTGCATTCGTGAAACCAAACGTTCTGCTGCCCCTTCTCGCAAATTGCCGAGAAGCCGGGATTCTCATGGACGGGAAAGCGGCGCTCACCCAGGAATATCGTCAACCTGATTGACGCCGGCACCGAACGACTTCGGCCATCTGGCGAAGGCTTATCGTCTTCGGTTGAGATCTCGTAGCTGTAGCCCTTGCCTTTCACGTAACCGCCGATCTCCTCCATCGCCGGGCGAATGATGGTGTCCCTTGCTTCGATGAACTCGCGCAAGAAAACCTCTTCCTTGGTTTCTGCCGCCTGCTTAGCTTTGGCGGCCAGTCGCTTTGAAGCTTCATGCTTCTCAAACGCGGCATCGAGCTTGGATTTGATGTCGTCCTTCATGTCCTGTCCCCCATGCGGTACTTTTGTCGTCGTGGTCTCTCGATCGAGGTTGATTCGCGAACGATGAGGATGGCATTGGCAAACCAGCGCCGGGTTAACGGCCGCTCTTATGCACAGGGATCACTTTGGACGGCGGTGATGACACGGACCCGGGCGGCCTATTCGTCACCGAAAAGGAACGGCAAGAACGTGCCGACGGGGCAAAGGCTAGCTCTGCCGCCTTTGTCAACCTGTGTAATTTCACAGGTGCGAAAGCCCGACCTTGAGGGGTAAGACTTCGACCAGGCTGATCCCGCACGATGGTGGCGCGCACACTGTCTGACACAGCCTGATTGGCCGCCTAGCCGGGCACTAAATGGGTGTGTGGCACCCAGCTTGTCTTCCTCCCGGGCATCGTTCTGTCGAGCTCGCGCGGTAACGAATTCTTCCCGCATGTGAGCTAGGAGAATCGTTTTCTCCCCCGCTTATGAACGGCTTCCACAGACATGACCATGACCACGTACAATGCCCTCGTCTGCGAATGCGGCCATCGAGGGCGCCTTGGGTGCAGGGAAAATGATGCGCCTTTCAGCGGGCTCTGGGAGGCGTATACCCTCGATGGCTTCGAAGGGCATGCGCTGACAATCACAAGCTACAAGGACCTCCCAGAGGATCCGCTGGCCGCAGTGAAACCACGATGTCCAAGCTGTGGGCAGACCGGCAAGGTAACGTTTGCCCCTAAAGCGTGAAGGCAACGCATCTTGGCCGAAATGCCGAAGCCATTACACCCTGCGGAGATCCGTTTCCGAGTTGATCCCGGCGACGTTCCGCCGGAGAAGGCGGCGCGCCAGCTGCATTTGACGCTCGAGCAGTTCAATGAGCTTCTGCCGAAACTGCAGGCCCGCGGCTTTCCACGGGCAGATCCCGACACCGGCATGTTCGATCTGGACGAGATCGATCGGTGGCGGGCCAAGCGGCATACTTCAGTGGAGTCGCCGGCGCCCCCAACTGCGGAGCCCGAGCTCGATATGGGCGAGCGCTTCATAATTGCGATGCGGCGAAAGGCAAGGGCCCGCCGGATACGGCGCAAGACCAAGGGCTGATATTGCGCCCAGCCTGTCTCATTTGATCTTCGGGCGCTTTGGCCTCTTCGTATCGGCCTTCATCGCTTCGCCTTGAGCCCTATCTCGACAAGTCGCCGGATCGCCGTTGCCAGGGGAGGATCATCCTCCTGCTTGCCGGCCCAGTGCCTGATCTCGTCTTGCAATTCTTCGGACATGCGGACGCCGACCATCGGGTCCTTTCCCGTGGCAGGACGACCGCGAGGTTTTTTAGGACTATCCTTAATTGACTTGGCCATGTTTTGGGATTATCACAAAAGCAAGCCGGGCGGAAGCAGCAACTTCCGTCCCGGCTCTAACCCGCAACATGGAGATACCCATGCCGCAAGCTGATGCCAACCATAGCACGACTGCGCCTACGACCAGGCTCACTTACGAGACCTATTCACAGGCGCCGGGATACCGTGATCTCACACTCAAACTCACCGACCCGAAAACCGGGAAAGAGTACGATTTAGATTTGCGCCCTGCCGACGTACAACGCGTGATCTGGGCTTGCGCCGAGGTCGCGAAGCAAATCGGCGATTTGCCCCCGATCGACTGGGAAGCCTACAGGTCACAGATTTTCTGGCCCACCATCACGCCTTGGAAGGTTGGCGAGTCCGCACCGCAGCGGCATGGCTGACCGGGCGCCGATCGCCGGCGCGTCCTATTTCTTTCACCCCAAATTAGAGCTCCAGGAATACGTAGAAAATGAAAGCCAACAACGTGAGACGACTCGTGCCAGCGGAAAAGTGCGAGATCTCAAAGATCGCCAACCGGGTCGACGGCCTTTGGCGCGAACACGTTTCTCTGAACGGCCTTCCAAACCATGTGCTTCACATCAAGGATGCGCTGGTGAGAACTGATCATTCGAGCGCCCATTTTGGCGCGCCTCGATTGGGTGAGATTGCATCCACCGGCGATCGGTTCTTTCTGAAAGGTCTCATGGGAAAGAGGGACACGAAGACTGTCTACCTTGACACCGGCAAGTTCGAAGTGGCGAAGGATGCCAACGCCGCGCGCGTAGCTTTTTCGAAGTGGAGCGCCGGCACTTTGATTGATGGTCGCTGGTCTGAATTCTTTTCATTCCAAGGGCGACAATGACCAGCCGCCCTTCCACGATCCCGCTGGGATCCTGGCCGCGCCGAATGGCCGCGGACCTCGCTGCGGGCTACGTCGACGAAAGAACGGTCGAGGCCTTACTTAAGCGGGTTGGGACGGAATACCCCCAGCCGCGTGTTTCTGAGGGCCGCCGGCGCCTGTGGCTGATCGACGACCTAGACCAGGCGATCGCGCCAGAACACGCTTACGGTGACCTCGCAGACGAGTTCTGATCACCGATGACTGTGCGGAAAATGGTCAATCTACTCTGCGGCGACCGACAGCATATGTCAGCCGAGAGACCGGGGCTGCGGAATTGCAGGTTTCTCCGGATACGTGGGACGAATGGGTAAAGGATGGGCGCCTGCCGCCGCCGTGCGACACGTTCCCTGAAGGCACGCCACGCTGGCGCTGGGAAGACGTCGACCGTAAACTCTCCGGCCGCAAAGCGGAGGCCGAGGCGGATGATACCGACGCCTTCATGAGAGGGGTGGCCCATTATGCCAAGACGAAGGGACGCCGGCGTCACCGGCGTCGCTTGAGTGGCGACTAAGCCGGCGAGGGGTCAGAAAGCGCCCTAACGATCGCGGCAATCATCCGATCTTCCGTCGTCGGGCTCGGAAGTCTTTCGATCCGCCCGGACCACGGGCCGAAGACTAGTGCAGTGGCCAAGGCCTGCAAGCCGCGCAACGTTGCTGGCTTGATATCGAGCATTCGCTCGCACACCGCGTTCTGCTCTTCCTGGATTCTGTCGAGAGCCTCCTCGGCTGCCTCGAGGGCGCTTTGCTCCTCCGCGCCAGCACTGGCAGCCTGGGATTTGTCGAGAGCCGCGATGAGATGCCGATCAGACTCGAATGCTCGGTCGAAAGCCGAAGGCAGCGCAGCGCCGATATCCTTGACGCGATTGGCCAGCGCGAGGAGCTCGGCGTCACGCTTAGTGGCGGATGGGCTCTGCAATAGACTAACGATCTCCCGCAGATCATTTTTCGTTGCCTCGTCGCGGGTGTTCTGAATTGCGCGGTTCAGCCGTTCCACCACCGCGCCTGTTTTTGCAAGGTCCATCATTTTCAGATTCTCATCGCCCTGTCGAAAACAATCAGAGGATCATGGTCTTCCGGCATGTAGCGCTCGGCGGTGTCTCGCTCGGCGAGCACCCGCATGACACATCTGGCCGAGAAGAGCAGGCACTTAACCCGATGCAGAATTTCCCCTTCATCCTGCTGGGAGTGCTCGTTCATGTCGAGATTCTGGACGCAGTCATAGGCGAGGCTGAGCTGAAAGAGCGCACCTTCGATCGACATTGCCCGCTTGGTGCTCGCGATCTCGTTCAAGGCCTCAGATGCCGCAAACAGTCGCCCCATAAGCTGTTCCTGAAAGGACTTAGGCTTGCCCTCGCCAAGACTTTCAATCCGATCAGGTTGATCGTCATTGCCCGAAAAGACGAAAGCTGCCTGCCATCCGCCGGCATCAACAGCGGAAATAGCAAACGCGTTTTGACCATCGAAATTACCGAAACACCACTGCCCCGGAGGAACCTTGGAAAACTCTAACGGCATAGCAATCGATTCAACAATCATCGTATTCATCCAGTTCTACGGGCTTCCGCCATGTGCCTACGCGCCACTCGCTGCCTTGGGCTTACGCGCCAGCTGCGCTTTAGGTGACGCCGGAGCCGGAGCAGGCGGAGCTTCGAGGCTGCTCTTGAGCTCGAGTAAAGTGGCCTGGGTCCGATCGACGCCTTCGCCGGCGTTGATCGGGGTGATGCGCTCGAATGACGAGCCAGGGTTCGTGACAAACATCGAGGCCGCGACAACCCGGACTGAATCGCCCATCGGCGCAAACGAGAATACGATTCGCTCCGCTGGGATCGCATCATATCGTGATCCGAGCAGCATCGCGGCGCCGACGTTGTCGCTCGGCTTCTCGACCTGGAGAAGGTACTCGGTATCCTTCGTGACGTTGAATCGGTGGTCCATGGCCAAGGCCAGGATCCTCGCCTTGAGAGCCGCCGTCGTCGTTTTGATCGTCACTTCTGGTTTGCCACTTGCGGTGGCCGGTGCCTGAGCCGTCGTTTGACAGCCCGCCAAGACAACGGCCAAAACGGCCGCGATTGCAGCAATAAAATTACGCATCCGGACTAATGCTCAATGCAACAACAACCAACGCGCGAGATCAATAGGATCTCGTCATCACTCACGCTCGGGTTGCTGGGGCTATTGTTGGGCGGAACAGTCTGGCGACGAAAAAATATGGTCATATCAATAAGATGCATGAATTTGCTGGCGGAGAGAGTGGGAGTCAAACTCACGATTTTCAGTCATTCCACTTCGAAGAAGACTGAAAGCTGCTGAGTAAACGCTCGCCTGCATCCTCCAAAGATTTCGAGTCTGAGCCGGGTTCGATTCCGGTCGGGATTGTGGAGACAAGAACCGTATGGACGGTGCCTGCTGCCGAGCGCTTGCTGATTATTTTTGCGAGCTAATGCCGTCCGTCATCTTGTTGGTATTCCTGTTGGTATCCGCAGCAATCGGCGACTAAAACTATTGCAAATTCAATTCGTTATGCTAGTAGGCGATTGCCGGCCAGGGGCACCAACCTTCGCTGCTTCGCAGCTACGGCTGGGCGAGCCAGGCGCAAGTCTATCCAATGCGAAGCAGCGAAGGCTGGCCCGCCGAGCATTGGCGAAGGCGGACTGGCTCAACGTTGCTCCACCCCCTCCCCTAGCCATTCTCCCATCCCCACTGTATAAGCCCTCAGCTTCTTCACTGAACCGAAGGAGCTCACATGAACGATCTGCACGCGTGGCTTTCGCAGCAGCACCACGGTTTGCGGACCTTCCAAATCTTCCAGCAAAAGCTCGAGACGCTCGGCCGGGACGATCCCGCCCAGCGTGGCCTGTGCCGTCTGCTCAGCGGTGTCGTCGGCAGCTATGTCGAGGCCTTTGACGAAGCCCCGCTGCCGGTCGAGGTCGCCGACACCGCCTATCGTCGCCTGCTGACGCTGCTCGCCAGCCTCGATCTCCACGGAGACGCCACGAGGCGGCTCGCCGACATCAACCGCGTGGCGACCTGCGAATTGTGGCGGTGATCGGCAGCATGAGCGTGCACACTTCAATTTTCAAACAGCGAGACGCGCCTGTACAGCCTCGCGACGCATGACGCCCGAGTCTTGTGCTTCGCTTGACGCCCCTTCGTTGGAAAGGGCGCAGGGAAGACCGGGTGCCGGCTGGCACCCGCGGTCCGCTGTGCGCAAATTGCGCGAAGACAAATGCACAGCGGCATACAGGGCAGCCTGGACATCCCGGCCTTTCCCTGCGCAGTGGTTTGACGGCTTATGGCGCGCTCTCCCCGGGGAGCGATGCACTATTGCCCCCGTCGCCTTGCGGATGGCTGATGCGCGCGCCCGGTCGGGCAGCACGCACCACCGCAAGCCTTGACGCACAGACCCCGGGCGCCAGGACCACACGCTTTTGCCGTACGCGAACCGCACCTGTCGTTTGCGCACCGCTCAACCGCTCACGGGCCAAACCCGCCCTGCGATTGCCCAGCGCGCCGATGCGCTCCACGCCCACCGCCACCCGGCCCGCGCATCGTGACGATCGCGAAACGCCCCTTATCCATGGGCCGGGATGAGGTGAAGCTACGACATTTCCGAATTTCGGTCAATCGGAATCTTTCGGCTTCCGAAGGTCTGACAGACCTTGTTCCGATAGGGAATCATCTTCTGCAGATCGATGGCCTCATTCTTGCCCCGGCTCTATCCACATCGTCAAAGCGAGCGCAGCGAAGCAATCCAGGAATGCATCCGCGGAGATAGTCTGGATTGCTTCGTCGCAAGCGCTCCTCGCAATGACGAGGAGGAGAGATTACGCGTCCGGTACTGCCGGAGGCATTCGACTTCGCCGCGCAATTCCCTATATCCTGTGGCAACCGATCTGATGCAGCGGACAGCTCTGATGGCGAGAAGACGTGCGACGGAAGCGGACGCCGACGACCTCCCCCGCTTCTTCGTCTGGGTCCGGGGCCTCGAAGGGCCCGAACCTCAGAAATGGATGACGATGGATTTCGGCGTCGGCGACTGGAAGCGGCCGCTCGTGCTGGCGTATTTGGAGCTGCCGGCAGACGAACGGCATCTGTCCTTGTCGGTGCTGGCCCGGCGCTATCCACCGCCGCGGGATGATCTTTCGTGAGCCGGGCTGGGGTGTGTAACGTCGGCTCCGCAAGGCGAAGCGGAGGTCACCCCGCTTGAGCGTGATCGGCGGCTTGTGACCCAAGGCTGCTCTTGCACGCGGTCGTAGTGTGTGCGGGGTGCGTAGGCGAAGGCTGGGACCAGAGGATCAATATTACTCGTGCCGAATTAAGGAGACAGGCTACACGTTTCGGAGGAGGTTCGAAATGTACACGCGCGTTCTGGGACTCACGATATCTGCTCTCATGCTGACGTACGGCCCGGTCGGTGCGATCGCACAAGACCGAATGATACCCCAGCCAGATCAGCAGCAAATGCAATCCCATCCCACGGGCCAGGAAGGCGCGAGCACGATGGGGCAAGGCGGCATGATGGGGCACGGAATGATGGGAGGACGTATGATGGGGCGCGGCATGATGGGTGGGAGCGCGATGGGATCCCCCTTTATGATGCGCATGATGTTCGCTCTGATGGACGCCGACGGCGATGGGATCATCTCACTGCAGGAGTTTCAGGCAGCTCACGAACGGATTTTCAAGGCAATGGACAGCAATAAAGATGGCAAGCTGACCCTGGAGGAGATGCAAGTGTTCATACACGGCACGAGGTGATCGTCTCCGGCGCGGATGGCGCGCGTCGCGTGCGCCATCCGCCCCCGAAGAAATGAGCCTTAAGCCTTCAGGTCCGTGATCCGCATGATCGCGACCACACTCCCATCGTTGTACGCCTGTTCTTTCGTGTCCTTGTTGCAGGTCCAGACAAAATTCTTCTTGCCCGTAAAGGTCTTTCCCTCCTGGTCAAGTCGAAGCTCCCCTTCGGTGATATGGCAGACCATGGCATTCATCATCGGGGGCCCCATGGTCTTCGACCCCGGCTGCATAATGATATCGCGCATTGAGACGGTCTTAAAACCTGGGATCAGGGATGGTGTCTCGCCTTCATATTCACGCACCACGACACCTGGCCAAGGCGTCGTATCCTTGTAGCCTGTGGTTTGCGCGGCGGCTGGCTTGATCATGGCAGCTGAAGCCGCTGCCAACCCGAATCCCAGTGCAGACCTTCGATCGACCTTGCTCATCGCTTTTCTCCCGACATTACCGAACGAGCCGTTGCATAAGCAGCGCGCAAAGTTCGTGGTGAACGGTGGAGCGAAACCCAAAAAAGGACGGTCTCTAAGAGAGCGTGCCTGCCGATAGCACCAGTGCTGCTCATTTACCCGGACGGAGATTTCGGCACGTCCCGCCTCAAGGGCCGTAATATTCTACGTCACCTGAGGCATCCGGGGAACAGGTGGCGACGCACGAAGACACTGCGGCCGAATGTCCGGAATTGGCCCAACTCGAACGTCTAGTGTGCTGCCGTAACGGGCCAGTGTCGGAAGGCGGAGCGGACCTCATCCGCGCCCTGAGTGCAGCGCCGATCATGAGCACGCGCTCCAGCCTGGGCGCAAGCCACGATCGTCTGTCCGCGCCTGGCGCGAGACCGTGTCATCGTCGCCCCCATGATTATGGGTGTCACGGCATCCGCACTGCGGTTAGACTTGCCTCGCGCCGCGGGGGACACGCGGGTCGCGGGACGATGAACATGAGCGAACAGGGCGAGACAGGTGAGGCCATCACCATCCTCCTCGTCGAGGACGACGCGCCGACCTGCTGGCGGCTGCAGGACGCGCTGGTCAAGGCCGGTTACGAGGTGCGTAGCGCCGGCACGCTCGGAGAAGCCCGGTCTGCGCTCGGCGAGGGCACGCCTCGCGTGCTGCTCACCGATCTCAGGCTGCCCGACGGCCACGGCATCGAGCTGATTCGCGAAACCCGGCAGCGCTTTCCCGAGACCGAGATCATGGTGATATCGGCGCTCGGCGACGAGGAAAGCGTGATCTCGGCGATCACCGTGGGTGCGACAGGCTATCTCCTGAAGGATGCCTTCCCGACCGATATCGCCACCACCGTACGCGATCTGGTCGCCGGCCATTCGCCGATCTCGGCCTCGATCGCCCGTTTCATCGTGCGGCGAACGCAGAGTTCGGCGGAGCCCTCGCCCGGCCCCGCGCTCAACACGGCCAAGCTGACCCCGCGGGAGATCGACATCCTCTGGGGCATCGCCAAAGGCTTCAGCTATGCCGAGATCGCGAGCCATCTCGGCCTGTCCAGGCAGACCGTGCCCGGCCACATCAAGAACATCTATCGCAAGCTCGAGGTGCACACCCGCAGCGAGGCCGTGTTCGAAGCCGTGCAGCAGGGCCTGATCAAGCTGTGAGCGAGATCGCGGCGAAGATACTCACGCGCCCGCGGCGCCGGCTGATTGTGTCGCGCCTCGTGCCTTATCTACTGCTCCAGGCCCTGATCGTCATCGTCACCATCCTCGGGCTCCGGCTGCTGCAACCCGGCGATCCCGAAGACTTTGCGGTGAGCGATTTTTCGGCGCGCGAGGACGGCACGATGCGCGCGGTGAGGCTGCCGCACTTCACTGCATCGCGCTATTCGCTGGCCGACCCGCCGCTCTACACCGCCGCCTTCACATTCCGGCCCGGCGATGCGGGATCGGGATGGTCGGTGTATCTGCCGCGCTTCAGCAACGCGGTAGAGGTCGCCGTCAACGGCGTCGTGGTGCTGGATTCCCGGCGTGACGCCAATGCCAACCGGCCGGACCGCAACACGCCGCAGATCGCGGCGATTCCGTCCTCGCTGCTGCGCGACGGCGCCAACGATCTCACGGTGCGGCTGTTCGTCTGGGGGCCGCTGAAAGGCTTCCTCGACACCGTCTATGTCGGGCCGGACGCCGCCTTGCGTCCCGCCTATGAGACGCGCACGCTGCTGTTCGTCACGCTGCCCGTCGTGTTCTCCGCCTGGCAATCGATCCTCGCGGTCATCCTTGCGATCATGTGGCTGATGCGGCGTCACGAGCCGGTTTACGGCGTGCTGGCGGTGGCGATGGTGCTCGGCGTGGTGCAGGCGTTCGTGCCGCCGCCGGTGCCGCCGGCCTCGACGTCGCGGCTCGCCGCCGTGCTGCTGGCATCCGCACCGATCGAGAGCGCGCTGATCGTCGTGTTCGGCATGCTGTTCTTCGGTTGGCGCTGGCCGCGGTATGGCACGCTGCTGTTCGTGCCAGGCCTCGTCGTGTTCGTGGTCGGGCTGATCGGGGGCCCGCCGCTGCCACGCATTCTCTTTCTGGTGCTCGGCATTCCCACGGTCGGACTGTGCCTGTTCCTGATGGCCTGCGTGACCGCAGCCGCAGTGGTCCGGCGGCAGGACGCGGCAAGCTTCACGATCGGCTGCGCCGTGACCATCGTGTTGGTCTGCTGGGTCCAGGACATGCTCACGGTGTTGGAGATCGCGACCAACGATCGCATCTTCGTTTCGCGCCTGTCCTATTCGGCAATGCTGGTCGCGATCGGCGCCGGACTGACCTGGCGCTTCGCGCGCGCGCTGAACCAGGTCGACAGCTTTGCCGGACAGCTCGTTGCACGGGTCGGCGAGGCCGAGGAACGGCTGAAGGCAAGCTTTGCCCGCGAGGAGGCGCGCGCCCGCGCCGCTGCGCTCGCCAATGAGCGCACGCGGCTGATGCGGGACCTGCATGACGGCCTCGGCGGCCAGCTCGTCAGCATCGTCGCGCTCTCCGAGCGCGGCCATGAGGGCGCCACCATCACCGAGGCTGCTCGCGCAGCACTGAAGGATCTGCGCCTCGTCATCGATTCCATGGACGACATCGGCGGCGACCTGATGCTCGCGCTCGGCTCCTGGCGCGAGCGCGCGACGGCGCAATTGCGGCCGCACGACATCGTGCTCGACTGGCGCGTGGCGACGCCGCAGGGCCTGCCGCTGCATCCCGAATTGCGGCCATGGCACGTTATCCAGATCGTGCGCATCCTCGACGAGGCCGTGACCAACGCCGTCAAGCACGCAGAGGCGCGCCACATCGCGGTCAGCATCGAGACGCTCGACGACGATCACGGGCCGTATGGCGTGATCAGCGTGACGGACGACGGCAAGGGCTTTGCGCTCGCCGGCAATGGCGCGAGCGCCGGCCAGACCGCGCGGGGCTTGCGCAACATGAGGAGCCGCGCCGCCCGCTGCGGCGCGGTGCTCGATCTGAGCTCGGATGCCTCAGGCACGCGCGTGCGGCTGCAATTGCCGCAGCGTTTTCCCGACAGCGATGCGGCTGCGGGCTGAAAAGCCCCCTCCCCGAACGTGTGGGGCGCACGGAGAGAGGGGACGGGCCGGGTCCTCTGCGGAGGACGGGGGGTGTTCGTCCGCAGGGGCTCTGTTGGCCCGAAGCAATGCAATCAAATCAATCGAATGGAATATCAGCGCACGCCGACGCGATTGACCGGGCCGCCGCGATTCATCGGCGTACCGGCGCGCACGCCGACACCGGGCGCGCCGACACCGGGTGTCGCGACCGCGGCCCGCGCAACCGGAGCTCCCGGCGCGACCACCACTGCTGCAGTCGGCCGCACCACGCAGCCCTTGGGCACGCCGACCGTCTTGCAATAGACCACGGCCTGCGCCGGGCTCGTGCCCAGCGACACCATCGCCGCACCCGCCAGCGCCATGATCGTCAGCCCGGCGCTCAGCGCTCCCGCTCTTTTCGACATCTTGCTCTCCTGCTTCCCGTCCGGCGTCCCGGTGCAATCACCGGGTTTCGCAGCCGAGGTGCAGCCTGAATGGCAAAAGACCGGGCGCGGATACATGCCATGAAGATGGGGGTGCCAAGCCTGAGAGGGCGCACCCGGTGCCATGAACATGGCATGGACCGGCGCCCGGACTTCGCGGGATCGTCCGCCCCGCTTGATCCCAGGCGGGACCAACGACAATCCCAAAGAGGTGCTTTATGAAGATTTCGGTTCTTGCCGCGCTGCTGCTCGCCGCCACCGCCGTGTCCGCCGCTGCGCAATCCGGTCCGACGCCGCAGGAGCAGATGGCCTGCCGCGGCGATGCCAGCAAATTCTGCGCCGAACATATCGGCAAGCCGCCGGAGATGAATGCCTGCCTGCGCCAGAACAAGACCAAGCTCTCCGACTCCTGCCGCAAGGTCGTAGAATCGCACGGCGGCTGAGCCGGCCTCAAGTCCGGGAGCGCTCCAGCCGAGCGAGCCCGGACTCTGTTTTGCGGATCATGCTTTAGTCGTCGTCAGGCCCGAACAGCCTGATCTGCGGGAAGCCGCTGCGTGGGCGGCTTGCGATATCGCGGGCATCGGAGTCTTCTCGGATGTTGCGCGCGACGTCGTCCCAATCAGTGCGGTCGCGCGGGCCGCGCATCTCGCGGGTCTCGTAATAGTGGCGGCGCGCGGCCCAGCGTTCGCGGCGCTCCATCCGGCGCCGTTCGGACGCGGCGCGCTTCACGTCGGAATCCCGCGCCTTGGCATAGGCGTTGTCCGGCGAAGCGGCCGGCTCTGTCGCTGCCTGCTGCTCCGCAGGCCTGGGCGCGGCTGATGCCGGCTTGGACTGTTCCTTGGACGGCTCGACCGCGGCTGCTTGCGACGGCCGCGGTACTGGCGGTTCAGCGGTCGCTTGAGTGGTCTGCGTATCGGGCTTGGCGGGTTCAGACTTTGCCTCGGCCTGCGCCGGTGCGGCAATGATCGCGCCAAAAGCCTGCGAACCGGTGAGATAATTCACGCGCTCGGATGGTGCGTTCATCGCCGCCGCTGTGGCAACGGCATCGGCGCGCTTGCTGGCGTCCGGTCCCTGCTTGGGCGCGATCGGATTCATGATGTTGCCGGCGAGGATGCCGCCGCCGAGACCAATGGCGATGGCCGCGACAATGGTTCCGGCACCGACGAAATAGGCGGTCGAGGCGCGCATTGATCCACTCCCTCTTTGGGGCGAGCAACGCACGTTGATTGCCGGATGTTCCTGATGCCGCAGCAGTTCCCAAAGGAACTGTCAGATCTGCTGCGCGACTTTCTCCAGCCCGATGATGCGGGCGAGCTTGCGCACTTCCTCTTTCTGGTCGTCACGCAGCTGGAACAGCAGCGGCATCGCCGCCGACTTCAACTGCTGAACCTCGTCGCAATTCGGATCGATCGGCACGCCCGGCGCGTTCGGATTGGAGAGCTTGTTTGCCGAGATCTTGCGGACAACGTTGCGGAGCGCCGTCTCGACCGAGGGCCAATAATATTCTTGCGACGACGACAGTTTCAGGCGATCCCTGATGCCCGCGATCTGTGCGTCGGACAGCAGCGCATAGGATTTCTGCGGCTGCGGCTTGGCCACCACCTTCGGCTTGGCCGGGACTTCGACGGCGGGGACCTCCGCTGCGGCGGGCGCCTCGTGCGAACTTGCCTTCGGCATCGGGAAATCGGAAGGCGTGGCGGCGGCAAAGGCCTGGCGCAGCGGCTCGGTCAGCACAGGCGTCTGGGCGAGCTTGTCAGCGGCGACCTGCACCGGCTCGATTGCGGCCGAGGCCAGCGCCAGCGTCGGAACCAGACGGTCCGCCTTGGCGGCGCGATTGGTGGCGAGCGGCTTGGCCGGAGGCGCCTGCGTGATCATCTCCGCGCTGACACTGGGCACGCTGTCACGGCCGAGAATGGCGGTCGTCGCAGCGCCGAGGACGAGGAAACAGGTCAGCGCGACGATGGTGATGGCTTTGGACAAACGTCTCTCCGCGCCCAACTTTCAAGTCCACGTGATCACTGCCCGGAAACTGGGCGATAATTAAGGCTTAACCGTGCAATTGCGGCGGCAATCGCGCGGACTGCGGCGACATCTCCTGAAATGTTCAACGAAATCAGGCAGCTGCCGCAAGTTCGTAGGCATCCTGGATGTCGGCCACGATCTCGGAGGCCTCCCAGACCGCGCGCGGCTCGACCGATTGCAGCGTCACCGTCCAGTTGCCGCCGCGGCGGGTGCGAGCGACGCTGACGATGTCGAAGCGCACGTTGCGGCACAGCGGGTGTCGGGCCAGCGCGTGGGCCACGCGAACGCGGATTTCGTCCAACGTCGCGGCTGTCTTGCCGTTGAGATAGTTGAAGTCCATCGCCTGTCCCTCTCGGTCCTGATTGGCGGCCTTGAAGGGATTCTTGGCGGGCGATGGTTAATCTGCCGTTAAGTGAGCGGGGCGGAAGAGCGCGGGATTAGCCGTGAGCGGGGCGTCTCCCAGCGTCATGGCCGGGCTCTACTGTCCGCCCGCCTCGCGATATTCGGTAACCGTCCGCGCAACGAGATCGTCGACAGTGAGCACGTCCGTCACCCCCGATGTCGAGTGCCCACCGCTCCAGATGTCGCGCCAGCGTTTCGGCCGGCTCTCGCGCGCGGCGACGTCGATGTCCTTGGCGATGTCGATCGCCCCGCGCGCCGGCAGGTCGTCGGGATCGAGACCCGCGGCCACGATCGACGGCCTCAGCATGCTGGTCTGCAGTCCCGTGAAGGCGGTGGTGAGCAGGACGTCGTCGGCGCTGCTCTCGACCAGCATCCGCTTGTAACGATCGTCCGCCATGCTCTCGCGCGTCGCAATGAACTTCGTGCCCATGTAGGCGAGATCGCAGCCGAGCACTTCGGCGGCATGCAGCGCGCGGCCGTCGCTGATGCCGCCGGCGAGCACGATGATGCCGTCGTAGAATGCGCGCACCGCGCGGACGAAGGCGAACGGATTGAGCCAGCCGGTCTGGCCGCCGGCGCCCGCGGTCAGCAGCACCAGCCCATCCGCACCGGCTTCCGCCGCGCGTTCGGCATGGCGGATCGAGGCGACATCCGCCAGCACCAACGCGCCGGCGTCATGCAGCTGCTTCGCTACAGGCGCGGGCGAGCCGACCGAGGTGATGACGATCTCCGGCCTGTGCCGCAGCAGCACGGCGAGATCCTGCCCCAGCCGCGCGTTGGAGTGGTGCACGATCAGGTTCGGACAAAGCGGCGCCGCCTTGCGTCCGGTTTGCTCTTCGTGCTGCCGCAACCGGGTTTCGATCGCGGTGAGCCATGCGTCGAGCTGTTCGGCGCTACGGCAATTCGCGGTTGGGAAGCTGCCGATCACGCCGTTGCGGCAGGCCGCGACCACGAGCTCGACGCCCGACACCAGAAACATCGGCGCCGCGATCAGCGGCAGATCAAGACGATCGCGGAAGCGCTGCAGTCGGTCTGATGGCACGCCAATCTCCTTGTCATTCCTGCCGCCCTGCGCGGGCTTTGTCGTTCCATCCCGCATTCGCTGTGCTAGCGTCGTCAGCAACATTGGCACGCCAGAAGCCGATGACAAAGCAACGAGGAGACATATGTCCGATCCGCTCCACGCATCGTCCCCGGCTTGTGCGCAGACGCTACGGGCGCTGTCGCGCTATCCCGGCCGCACCGCTTTCGCCTGGCCTGAGGGATCGCTGAGCTATCATGGCACCATCGACCTGATCGGACGCATCCAGGGCGTGTTCATGCGGCTTGGATTGCAGCCCGGCGCGCGCGTCGCCTTCCTCACCGCCAACCGCGCCGACACCTGGTGCGCCGGCGTCGCGGCGCAGTTGTCGCGGCTCTGCATCACCTGGCTGCATCCTTTGGGATCGCTGGAGGACCAGCTGTTTCAACTCGAGGATTCCGACGCAGAGATGCTGGTGGTCGACGTGGCCGCCTTCCGCGATCGTGGCGGCGAACTCGCCGCGAAGGCCGGCCGGCTCAAGGCGGTCTTCACCATGGGACCAGCCAGCTATGGCGTCGATCTGCTGGCGGCGATCGAGACTGCGGGACACGCCAGCGCGCAGTGCCTCGCCGGCCCCGACGATCTCGCCACGCTGAACTACACCGGCGGCACGACCGGCAAATCCAAGGGCGCGCTGCGCTATCACCGCGAGAATGCCGGGGCCGCCGCCGCGATCCTCGCCGACTTCGAGATCCCCGAGGCCGCGCGCTATCTCACGGTCGCGCCGATCAGCCATGTCGCCGGCACGAAGGTGCTGCCGACCTTGATGCGCGGCGGCACCGTGCACATGCTCAAGAGTTTCGACCCCGAGGCGATGCTGGCGACGATCGCGCGCGAGCGCATCAATTTCACGCTGCTCGTGCCGACCATGATCTATGTGCTGCTCGATCATCCCGCGCTCGGCAAGACCGACCTGTCCTCGCTCGAGCTGGTGCTCTATGGCGCCTCCGCGATGTCGCCGAGCCGGCTGGTCGAGGGCATCGAGCGCATCGGGCCGGTTTTCTCGCAGCTTTACGGACAGACCGAATGCTATCCCGTCTCGGTGCTGCGCAAGGCGGATCACGATCCCAAGACACCGGAGCTATTCCTGTCCTGCGGCTTCCCGATCGCGGCCTGCGAGGTCAGGATCCTCGACGACGACGACCAGGAGGTGAAGACGGGGGAGCCCGGCGAGATCTGCGTGCGCGCGCCGCACGTGATGGCGGAGTACTGGAAGCGGCCCGACATCACCGCCGAGACGCTGAAGAACGGCTGGGTCCACACCGGCGACATCGCGCGCAAGGACGAGCGCGGCTACATGTTCATCCTCGACCGCAAGAAGGACATGATCGTCTCCGGCGGCTTCAACATCTTCCCGCGCGAGGTCGAGGACGTGCTGTCGCAGCATGCCGACGTCGCCATGGTGGCTGTCGTCGGCGTTCCCGACGAGAAATGGGGCGAGGCCGTCACCGCCATCGTCGTGCCGCGCGAGGGCGCAAGGCCCGATCCGGACGAGCTGATCAACCTGGTGAAGATGCGAAAGGGCTCGGCGCACGCGCCCAAGCAGATCCAGTTCGTCAAGCAGCTGCCGATGACCGGCGTCGGCAAGGTCGACAAGAAGGTGCTGCGCGCGGGCTTCTGGAGCGGGCGCGACCGGATGGTGGGGTGAGCGCAGCTCTCGTGTCCCGGACGCGCGCAGCACGCAAGTGATGCGGCGCAGAGCCGGGACCCACTGCTGCATGCCCCGGCCGAGACATGGGCCCCGGCTCGGCCGCGCAATGCTTCGCGTTGCACGGCGGCCGGGGCACGAAGGCCGCCCTACCTTTTCTCGATCACCAGGCTCTGCACCGCGCGGCCGAAATAGCCTTGCCGATCAGCCAGCCGCGACATTGCCAGCCCCGCGCCGTCGGGGCCGATCCAGGAGTCGCCGTCGAGCAGGATCCACTCGCCCACCGGCTGCCGCGCAAAGCTCACGGTGAGATCGGCGTTGATGTAGGTCCAGGCGCGGAAGTCGAGCGTCGAGGCGGTGCCGTTGGAGAAATCGGCGGCGACCACGGCGCGCATCGCCTGCGAGATCGGCTCGCCTGCAATCAAGGGATGATCGACGCGAAACCAGATCGCGCCGGCACCGGCCTGGCCGAAGCGACCGCGCGCGGCACGCATCGAGACCGAGCGCACGAATGGACTGGTGGCGGCGTGACCATCTTCGACCAGCGAGTCTTCGGGCGAAGGCAGCGTAACCGGCAGCTCCTTGACGTCGTCGGGCAGGCTCAGCGCCTGGCGCCTGATCTTGAGCACGGTGGCACCGACCACCTGCACGCCGTCGGCGAGCAGCTTGATTTCGCAGAGCTGGATCTTGCGGCCCTCACGCAAGACCTCGGTCGCGATCGTCAGTGGCGCCACCGGCACCGGACGCATCAGATCGATCGTGACCCGCGCGATCTCCATCGGAACAGGCGTCGGAATGCGTTCGGCTGCCCACGTCACCAGCGACGCTGGCGCCGAGCCGTGCTGCATGCGGCGGTCCCACGGCCCCGCGGCGTCCGGGCTGGTGACGACGCTGTTGCCGTCGACGCGGTAGATGGGGGGCATCGTTTCAATCAGTCTCAGTTGACGTTCCCCGGACGCTGCGCAGCGCGTAGCGGTGCGCTGCTGATCCGGGGTCCATGCGGTGTGCGGCGATGGGTCCCGGCTCTGCGGAGCAATGCTACGCATTGCACCGCGTCCGGAACACGAGAACTACAACGGCGGATCGATCGCTTCGTCGTATTCCTTCTTGAAGCGCGCGATCAGGTCGGCGGCGGGCTGGATGCCCTCGACGCTGCCGATGCCCTGGCCCGAGCCCCAGATCTCCTTCCAGGCCTTCGGCTTGGCGCGCTCGCCGGAGGCGTCGGTGCCGAAGTTCATCTTGGAGGGATCGGAGGTCGGCAGGTTTTCCGGATCCATGCCGGCGGCGAGGATCGAGGGCTTCAGATAATTGCCGTGCACGCCGGTGAAGAGGTTGGAATAGACGATGTCGTCGGCGCTCGAGCCGGCGATCATCTCCTTGTACTTCTCGACTGCGTTAGCCTCCTGGGTCGCGATGAAGGCCGAGCCGATATAGGCGAAGTCGGCGCCGAGAATGCGCGCAGCGCGGATCGCCTTGCCGTTGCCGATCGCACCCGACAGCGCGATCGGGCCGTCGAACCACTTCCGCGTCTCGGCGACGAAGGCGAGCGGCGAGATGGTGCCGGCATGGCCGCCGGCGCCGGCGGCGACCAGGATCAGGCCGTCGGCGCCCTTCTCAATCGCCTTGTGGGCGAACTTCTGGTTGATCACGTCATGGAAGACGATGCCCCCCCAGCCGTGCACGGCCTGGTTCAGCTCCTCGCGTGCCCCGAGGGAGGAGATGATCATCGGCACCTTGTACTTGGCGCAAAGCTGCATGTCGTGATCGAGCCGGTTGTTCGACTTGTGCACGATCTGGTTGACCGCGAACGGCGCCGACGGCTTATCGGGATGCGCGCGGTCATGGGCCGCGAGCTCCTCGGTGATCCGCGCCAGCCATTCGTCGAGCAATTCCGGCGGCCGCGCGTTCAGCGCCGGAAACGAGCCGACCACACCCGCCTTGCACTGCGCGATCACGAGATCGGGCACCGAGATGATGAAGAGCGGCGAACCGATCACGGGGATCGAAAGGCGCCCCTTGAATAACGCAGGCATGGACATTGCGGAACGGTCCTCTCTTGGCGGTCAAACGAAGGCTGGGATCATACCAACAAGGCAATCTTTCCACTGTCAAGTATTGCGTTATGACGCCGTGGCGGATGTGGCTACCGCAATTCCAACGGGCGGAATTCTTACCCGTACAATCTAACCGTCTTCTTCGTCATTGCGAGCGCAGCGAAGCAATCCAGACTCTCTCCGCGGAAGGATTCTGGATTGCTTCGTCGCAAGGGCTCCTCGCAATGACGTGCAGAAAAAGCATCGATCTCCCATGCGCACCGGAAGTCGACGCGATGACTTCACCCGATCAAATCCGGGTTGATCAGCCGCTCGAACGAGAACATCTCGTCCCACTTCTCCTGCGTCAGCAGCTTGCGCTCGACCACCACGATCTGGTGCAGCGACTTGCCGCTCTTGTAGCCCTCGCGCGCGATCTCGGCGCATTGCTTGTAGCCGAGCAGCGGCTTCAGCACCGTGACGATCCCGAGCGAGTTCAGCACCATGTTGCGGGTGTGCTCCTCGTTGGCGGTGATGCCGACGACGCAATGCTCGCGCAGGCTGTTGACCGCGCGCTCCATGGTGCGGATCGAGAAGAACAGCGCGAACGAGATCACCGGCTCCATCACGTTGAGCTGGAGCTGGCCGGCGCTGGCGGCCAGCGTCACCGTGGTGTCGAGACCGATGACGAGGAAACTGGTCTGGTTCACCACCTCAGGAATGACGGGATTCACCTTGCCGGGCATGATCGAGGAGCCCGGCTGAAGCTGCGGCAAGTTGATCTCGTTGAAGCCGGCACGCGGGCCGGAGGCGAGCAGGCGGATGTCGTTGCAGATCTTGGTCAGCTTGCTGGCGGTGCGCTTGAGGATGCCCGAGAGCTGCACATAGGCACCGGTGTCGGAGGTCGCCTCGACGAGATCGCCGGCGAGAACGAACTCGACGCCGGTCAGCGCGCTCAGATGCCGGACCGCGAGCTTGGGATAGCCGACGGCCGCGGTCACGGAGGTGCCGATCGCGGTAGCGCCGAGATTGATCTCGCGCAGCAGCGCACGGGCCTCCGAGATGCGATCCACCTCCTCGCCGATCGTGGTGCCCCATCCCCGGAATTCCGCGCCGAGCGACATCGGCACCGCGTCCTGAAGATGCGTGCGGCCCATTTTCAGCACACGGTCGAACTCGCGGCCCTTGGCGAAGAAAGCTTCCTGGAGCTGGCGCAGCGCCGTCATGTAGCTCTCGAGCCGCAGGATCAGCGCCAGGCGAAAGGCGGTCGGATAGGTGTCGTTGGTGGACTGGCCGTAATTGACGTGATCGTTGGGGCTGACGTGCTGGTAATCGCCTTTCGCAAAGCCGAGCGATTCCAGCGCGAGGTTGGCGATCACCTCGTTGGCGTTCATGTTGGTCGATGTGCCGGCACCGCCCTGAATGAAGTCGGTGACGAACTGATCCATCATGTCGCCGGCAATGACGCGGTCACAGCCCAGAATGATCGCGTCCGCGACCTTGGCGTCGATCGCGCCGAGATCGCGGTTGGCCATGGCGGCCGCTTTCTTCACGTAACCAAGCGCCTTCACGAAGTAAGGCTCCTGGCTCATCGGAATGCCGGTGATGTGGAAGTTCTCCTTCCCGCGGATGGTCTGGACGCCGTAATAGATGTCGTCGGCGATCTCACGCTGTCCGAGGAAGTCCTGCTCCGTACGACTCATGGGCGCTCCTTGTTGCATGCGCGCAGGCCATCACGTCAGTTCTGGCACAGCGCGCTGGTCACGAAAGTGTCGGTGCGGCAATCGTCCGGCTTGCGTTGCCGGCCCGGTATCAGGACCTTGGCCGAGCATTTCTCGGCGGAGTCGGCGTTCAGGCTCTTGCCTTCGCGATAGCCCTTGGTCTGGCAGAGCTGGTCGGCGGCCTGCTTGCAGTCGGGCGCGCCGTTCGCGGAGGCCGGACAGGCCACGCGCCCCGAGACCATGGTGGACGGCTTCGCCAGCCGCGACAAATCGTTCATGGTCTCGCTCGGGCTTTTGATCGCCGGCAGGATCGAGGGCAGCTTGTCGAACAGCTTGCCCATTTCGTTGATCAGCCCGGGATTTTCCTCGCGCGCCGGCGGCGCGGAAGGAGCGGGTGTCGGCGGCGGCGGCGCGGCCTGCGTCCCCTGCTCCAGGAGGCCGAGCACGGGCGGCGCGGCTTGCGGCCATGCCGTCCTGCCGGCGAAAACCAGGAGCAGCACTGCTGACATCAGCGTCCCGAACCGCATGGCCGGTTTGCCGGATCGAACCATCATGACGGCAAGCGTAGCCGATGCCGGCGCGGCGGCAAAGCGCCGCGAGGCTATTGAGCGAGCATGGTCCTCGCGCAAACGCTAGATCAGCTTGATCGCCACCACGAAGCCGAGCACCAGCACGGCGGCGCCGATCGCCACCCAGAGGCCGAGATGCTTCTCGATCCTGACCCGGATCCAGTCGCCATAGCGGTTGAGCAGGATCGCGACGACGAAGAAGCGTCCGCCCCGCGCAACGATCGAGCACAGGATGAACAGAAGAATATTGTAGCCGGCAAAGCCTGAGGTGATGGTGACGAGCTTGTAGGGGATCGGCGTCAGCCCCTTCAGCAGGATGATGATCGCACCCCATTCCGCATAGGAGGCGCGGAAGGCATCGACCTTGTCGCCGAGGCCGTAGACCTGGATCAGCCACTGGCCGACCGAATCGAACAGCAGCGCTCCGATGGCGTAGCCAACCATGCCGCCGACCACCGAGGTCACGGTGCAGATCGCCGCATAGACCCAGGCGCGCTGCGGGCGCGCCAGCGACATCGGGATCAGCATCACGTCCGGCGGCACCGGAAAGAATGAGCTTTCTGCGAAGGCCACGGCTCCCATGATCCAGAGCGCGTAGGGCTTGTGGGCGGCGTCGATGCACCAGTCGTAGATACGTTTCAGCATGGCGCCGCGATGAAGCACCATGGGACGGATTTGTCCATGCCGAGATTGAGGCGAATTATGACGTTTCTAGTGGCGCTTGCGCGCGGCACGGCCCTCGAGCGCGACAATTGGCCGCCTTGAGGCAATGCGCGGTGACGCGACCTTGGGCAGCTTCATCCGCGATTTCGGCAGCTTCTCGGCGATGCCGAGCATATCTTCACGCCGCGTCATCTCCCGCCAGACGTCCTCGGGACGGACCCCGGCCGAGGCCCACAGCACGGTGAGATTGTAGAGCAGGTCGGCGCTCTCCCGGATCACGGCCTCGCTATCGCCGTTGACCGCGTCGATCACGACTTCGATGGCCTCTTCGGCCAGTTTCTTCGCCATTTTGGAAGGCCCGCGCTGAAACAGCCGGGCTGTGCGCGATGTTGCCGGATCAAGATCTCTGGCCGCGAGCACAGCCAGATATAGCCGCTCAAGCGAATCACTCATGGTACCCAAAACTACTCTAAACCCATGGCGAGCGCGTTAACGCGCGACAATAAAAGCGAAAAACAGGCCGGCGCGGCAAGCGCGACGGCCCGTTGTAGTCAACCTTTGGTAGCCGAAGCTAGTAGCAGTTGGTGTAGTAGCCCTGGCCGCAGTACTCGGACGGAGCCGTACCGCCATAGCGCTGATACTGGTAATTCGGGCCCGGACCATAATAGGGCCCGTAAGCAGGACCGCTGTAATAGGCAGGTCCGCCATAATAGCCGTAGCCCGGACCGTAGTCATAGGCGTAGGCGTCACGGCTTGCGGCGATGGCGAGGCCGGTGCCGATGGCTGCGAAAGCCGCAGCTGCGGCCGCGCCGCCTCCACCGCCATGCCAGTGGCGGCCGCCTGCGTATGACGCGGTCGGGGCAATTGCGGTCAGTGCCAGCACCGCGGCGGTGGCAAGAACGGCCTTGCGGCCGGCAAATTTCGAAAAACTGTCAAACATGTGGACCCTCCTTGGGACCTCGAATGGTGTCTATAGACAGGCTCGTGTCTCTCAAACACCCGCATCCCATGTTGGGTTCCCCAACCCCAACACAAGCTGAACGGGGGTTGCGTAATCGTGACGCAACCTCCGCTCATCCGCCGTTCATGTTGGCGCGGACAGACTGACCGCCAGCCGGCGCTGCGAGCGTCACGAAACCATAACAATGCGGGACCGGCGCACCCGATGTCGGAATTCAAGACGATCGTCCTTCGTTGTCTGCTGGCTCTCGTGATCTCGCTTGCGACACTGATTGCACGCGATGTCAGCGTGGCCGAAACCGCCGCCCCATCCGTTGCGATTCACTTCACCTTCGACCGGCCATTGGATGCGAGCATGGCGCCGTTCTTCCTGGCCGCAAAGGACGGCAGGTTCGGCGCCGAGCATCTCAGCGTGTCCTTCAACACCGCAGCCGGATCGTCGGAAGCGCTCGCGCGTGTTGCCAAGGGCGACAGCGAGCTCGCGCTGGTCGACATCAACGAATTGATCCGCTTTCGCGACAAGGAGCAGGCCGCGCCGGTCAAGGCAGTGTTCGTGCTGTTCAACCGCGCACCCTACGCGATCGTCGCGCGCAGGAGCCGCGGCATCCACCTTCTGTCCGATCTCGACGGCAAGACCGTCGGCGTTGCCGACAGCGACCTGTCGATGCGGCTGTGGCCGGCGCTGGTGCAGCAGAACGGCATCAATGCATCGCACGTCAAATTTCACAAGATCAGCACGGCGGTGCGCGAGCCGATCCTCTCCGCGGGCCAGGTCGATGCGGTCGCCGGCTTCAGCTATCTGTCGGCGGTGAACCTGCGCGACCGCGGCGTGCCCGAAGCCGATCTCGTCGTCCTGCGCTATGCGGATTACGGCTGCGAAGCCTACGGCTTTGCCGTGGTGGTCAATCCCGCCTTCGCCGCAGCAAAGCCGGACGCCGTCAAGGGCTTCGTCCGCGCCTTGATCGCGGGCATCAACGCGACCGTCATGGAGCCGGGGCGCGCGGCGGAGGAGACCGCGAGCCGCATCGAGGACGGCGACCGCAACCTGGAGCTGGAGCGCCTGCGCACCGCCCTCGCCGACAACATCCTGACCGACGAGGTCAGGCGCAACGGCCTCGGCGGCATCGACCCGGCGCGGCTCGATCGCTCGATCGGCCAGGTCGCGCAGGACTTCAAATTCCGCAAACGACCGACAGCGATCGAGATCTTCGACGACCAATTCCTGCCGCCGCTGGCGGGGCGGCTGATCAACTGAACAAAACCGAAAGCTTCCGCTGTATCTCGCGTACGATCCCTGCTTAGAATACGGGCTCCGTCGTCGCCGAGTTCCTCGCCCGCATGTCCATCCTCCGTCTCTACACCCGTGTTCTCGAGCTGCTCGGCAAGGAGGCGCGGCTGGGCTGGCTGCTCGCGGTCGCCAATCTGCTGCTGGCGGGCTCGCAATTCGCCGAGCCCGTGCTGTTCGGCCGGATCGTCGACGTGCTCTCGGGCAAGACAGTAGCCGGCTCGAACTCGGCCTGGCCATTCCTGGCCGCCTGGGTCGCCTTCGGGCTGTTCACCATCGCATGCAGCGCGCTTGTGGCCTTGCAGGCCGATCGGCTCTCGCACCGCCAGCGCCAGGCGGTGCTGACCGACTATTTCGAGCACATCCTGCAACTGCCGCTGACCTTCCACTCCGGCACCCATTCGGGCCGGCTGATGAAGGTGATGCTCAACGGCACCGACGCGCTGTGGCGGCTATGGCTCGGCTTCTTCCGCGAGCATTTTGCCGCGATCCTCTCGGTCGTGGTGCTGCTGCCGCTGTCGCTCTACCTCAACTGGCGGCTCGCGATCCTGCTGTTCGTGCTCTGCATCGTCTTCACCGCGCTGACGACCTTCGTGGTGCGCAAGACCTTCGGCATGCAGATGGAGGTCGAGGAGCACTACAGCGAGCTCTCTGCGCGCGCCTCCGATGCGCTCGGCAACGTCGCGCTGGTGCAGAGCTTCGTCCGCGTCGAATCCGAGGTCAAGGGGCTGCGCTCAGTCGCCGACGAGCTGCTGGCCGCGCAGATGCCGGTGCTGTCATGGTGGGCGCTCGTCACCGTCATCACGCGCGCCTCGACCACCATCACCGTGCTCACGATCTTCACCGTCGGCATCGCGCTGCACGACCAGGGGCTGACATCCGTCGGCGAGATCGTGATGTTCGTGAGCTTCGCGACGATGCTGATTCAGAGGCTCGAGCAGGTCGTGAGCTTCATCAACAACGTGTTCATGGAAGCGCCGCGGCTGCGCGAATTCTTCAACGTGCTCGACGCCGTGCCCGCAGTGCACGACAGGCCCGACGCGATCGATGCCGGCAGGTTGTCCGGCCTCGTCGAGTTCCACGACGTCACCTTCTCCTATGACGGCAAGCGCCCTGCGGTCGAGGACCTCTCGTTCACGGCGCTGCCCGGCCAGACCATCGCGCTGGTCGGTCCGACCGGCGCCGGCAAGTCGACCGCGATCGCGCTTTTGCACCGCGCCTTCGACCCGCAGTCCGGCTTCATCAAGATCGACGGCATGGACGTGCGCGGGATCACGCTGACGTCGCTGCGGCGGAACATCGGCGTGGTGTTCCAGGAGGCGCTGCTGTTCAACCGCTCGATCGCGGAGAATCTGCAGGTCGGCAAGCCGGATGCGACCGAGGACGAGATGCGCAAGGCGGCCGCGCGCGCGCAGGGGCTCGAGTTCATCGAGCGCAGCGGGGGCTTCGAGACCAACGCCGGCGAACGCGGCCGCATGCTCTCTGGCGGCGAGCGGCAACGGCTGTCGATCGCCCGCGCGCTGCTGAAGGATCCGCCGATCCTGATCTTGGACGAGGCGACCAGCGCGCTCGACGCCGTCACCGAGGCCAAGGTGAATGCCGCTCTCGACGAAGTGATGAAGGGCAGGACCACGTTCGTGATCGCGCACCGCCTCTCCACCATCCGCAACGCCACGCGGATCCTGGTCTTCGAGAACGGCCAGGTGACCGAAAGCGGAACTTTCGATGAACTCGTGGCCAAAGGCGGCCATTTCGCCGAGCTCGCCAGGGCCCAGTTCATGGTTCAGGAAAACGCACGGGCCAGTGTGACGGCGGCCGAGACTGCCGCGACTCCGGTCAAATCCCAGTAGCAAGTCCCCATAGGCCCGTCGAAATTCGGCCTATTTCATTGCGGAATACCGCACCGATCCCCCTATTCTCGACGCATCAGCCGGTATAGGTTTGCGACGCCGCAAGCGGCGGCGCTGGATTTCAAAACCGACCATCAGATCACGAGAACCGCAGGGAATCGGCGGGTCTCCAAGGACCGGAATCGGATAGTGCACGCCCTTCGCCCGCTGCTTCGCAAATCGCTGTTCAACCTGTTCGCTGCGGGCCTCGCATGCGCCGCATTGCTCGCGCCGGGCGCAGCGCGCGCCGAAGCGCTGCTGCTGATCGAAGCCGACAGCGGCAAGGTGTTGCAGGCCGATAATGCGACCATCCCCTGGTACCCCGCCTCCGTCACCAAGATCATGACCGCCTATGTGACGCTGAAGGCGGTCAAGGACGGCAGGCTCACGCTCGACACGCTGCTCACGGTGTCGCCGACGGCAGCCTCGCAGTCGCCATCGAAGATGGGCTTCCGTCCGGGAACGCAGCTCACCGTCGACAACGCGCTGAAGATGATGATGGTCAAGTCGGCGAACGACATGGCCGTGGTGCTTGCCGAAGGCGTCGGCGGCTCGATCGACGGCTTCTCCGCGATGATGAACGACACCGCGAAGAAGCTCGGCATGACGCAGACGAGCTACGTCAATCCGAACGGCCTGCCCGCCGACGGCCAGATCACGTCTGCGCGTGATCTCGGAATCCTGGCGCGCGCGTTCCTGCGCGACCTGCCGGAATACGAGTACTTCGTGCACATCCCGGCGATCCGCTTCGGCAAGCGCATCACCGGCAATTTCAACAAGCTGATCGGCCGCTATCCCGGCGCCGACGGCTTCAAGACCGGCTTCATCTGCGCCTCCGGCTACAATCTCGTGGCATCGGCCACGCGCAACGGCCGCCGGCTGATCGCGGTGGTGCTGGGCACCAATTCCGGCACCGCGCGCGCGGTAAAGGCGGCGCAGCTGCTCGAGCGCGGCTTCAGCCAGGACAATCTGACATGGCTGCGACCCTCGCTCGGCACCGTCGATAATCTCGTGCCGGTCGACGCCTCGCCGCCGAACTTGCGCGACGAGATGTGCGGGCCCAACCGCAAGCGTCCGGCCAGCGACGATGACGATGCGCTGATCGCGGCCAATGGCAGCACGACCGGATCGGCCTCGGCCACCGGCGGCGAAGCCCAGGTCACCTTCTTCACGGCCGGCCTGCAGCCGCCGCTGATGAAGGCCTCCGAGCTGATGGCCTCTGCTCCGGCCGCTGCCGAGCCCGTGCTGGTCTATACCGGCCCGACCCGCACCGGCCCGGCCCTGATCGCGGCGGTCGCGGCCGATGCCGACCAACAGACGGTGGCAAAGCCGCGTGGCAAGAAGTCGCGCGTCGCCAAGAAGCCTGACGCCGCCGACAAGCCGAAGGACGGGAATAAGGACGCGGGCAAGGAATCCAAGACGGCGGCAGCGAAGCCGGCTGCCAAGCCTGACGCAAAGACCGACACCAAGAGCGATACCAAGACCGCAGCCAAGCCGGCCGGGACCAAGCATGCCGCGGCCAAGCACGATGCGGCGGCAAAACCCGCCGAGAAACCGGCGGCAACCGGCGATCAGGCTCCCAAGCCCGCCAAGCCCAAGGCCGCGACCAAGCCCGCCGCCACCAAGCCGGCCAACAACAGTTAACGGCCCCTCAGGCTGGACCGCGCCCGCACTTCGCACCTGCGGCAGCGCGGTCTGTGATGATTCCAGTAGCTACTCCCGGACCTTTGCCCTAAGCCTCGACGGCTTGCCACCCGTTCCGGCAGGCTCGATACTGGCGGCAATGAGGCAAGCCCGAGACACAACGGGCTCAGTTAGATGAGGGGAGTTTCCATGGAGCGCATCTGGCTCAAGCAATATCCGCCCGGCGTGCCCGCCGATATCGAGCCGACGCAATACGCCTCGCTGGTCGACCTGCTGGAGGAGAGCTTCACCAAGTTCGCCGACCGCAAGGCGTTCATTTGCATGGACAAGTCGATCAGCTATCGCGACCTCGACCAGATGTCGGTCGCGCTCGCCGCCTATTTGCAGGGCCGCGGGCTGCAGCGCGGCGCTCGTGTCGCCATCATGATGCCGAACGTGCTGCAATATCCGGTCGCGACCGCTGCCGTGCTGCGCGCCGGTTTCGCGGTGGTCAACGTCAATCCGCTCTATACCCCGCGCGAGCTCGAACACCAGCTCAAGGATTCCGGCGCCGAGGCCATCATCGTGCTGGAGAATTTCGCCCACACGGTCGAGCAGGTGATCGCGAAGACGCCGGTGAAGCACGTCATCGTCGCCAGCATGGGCGACCTGCTCGGCTTCAAGGGCGTGATCGTCAATCTCGTCGTCCGTCGCGTCAAGAAGATGGTACCGGCATGGTCGCTGCCGGGCGCGGTGCCGTTCAACGACGCGCTCTCCGCCGGCCGCGGCATGACCTTCAACAAGCCAAAGCTCTCGCCGGGCGACGTCGCCTTCCTGCAATATACCGGCGGCACCACCGGCGTCTCCAAGGGCGCCACCCTGCTCCACCGCAACATCGTCGCTAACGTCTTGCAGAACGACGCCTGGCTCCAGCCGGCGCTCGCCGCGCCGCCGCATGTCGATCAGCTCATGATCGTCTGTGCGCTGCCGCTCTATCACATCTTCGCACTGACGGCCTGCTACCTGCTCGCGGTGCGCGCTGGCGGCTGCAATCTGTTGATCCCCAATCCGCGCGACATCGCCGGCTTCGTCAAGGAGCTGGCGAAATACCAGGTCAACAGCTTCCCCGCCGTGAACACGCTCTACAATGGCCTGATGCATCATCCCGACTTCAAGAAGCTCGACTTCTCCAAGCTGAAGATCTCGAACGGCGGCGGCATGGCGGTGCAGCGCTCCGTGGCCGATCAATGGAAAGCGATCACCGGCTGCTTCATCGCCGAAGGTTACGGCCTGTCCGAGACCTCGCCGACGCTGACCTGCAATCCCGCGACGGCAACGGAGTTCACGGGTACGATCGGCATCCCCGTGCCTTCGACCTGGATCTCGATCCGCGACGACGACGGCAACGAGGTGCCGCTCGGCCAGGCGGGCGAGATCTGCGCCAAGGGCCCGCAGGTCATGTCCGGCTACTGGAACAGGCCGGAGGAGACCGCGAAGGTGATGACCGCTGACGGATATTTCCGCACCGGCGACATCGGCGTGATGGACGAGAAGGGCTACACCAAGATCGTCGACCGCAAGAAGGACATGATCCTGGTCTCGGGCTTCAACGTTTATCCCAACGAGATCGAGGAAGTGATCGCGAGCCATCCCGGCGTGCTCGAATGCGCCGTGATCGGCATCCCCGATTCCAAATCGGGCGAGGCGGTGAAGGCCTTCGTGGTCAAGAAGGACCCCAACCTCACGGCGGAAGCCGTGATCAAGTTCTGCCAGGAGCAGCTCACCGGCTACAAGGTGCCCAAGCACATCGAATTCCGCAACGACCTACCGAAGACCAATGTCGGCAAGATCCTGCGCCGGCAGCTTCGCGACGAGAAGAAGGCGGCGGCGGCGTAAGGCCGCTTTCCATTCATGCTGGAAGTCGGCGACATCACGCCATCGGACATTCTCGCCTTCTGGCGCGAGGCCGGCCGCGAGTGCTGGTACAAGCGCGACGACGCTTTCGACGCAGAGGTCAGGCGCCGCTTTCTCGCCCTGTGGCAGAAGGCGGCCGCCGGCGAACTTGCATCACGAGCGACGACGGCGCGCTCGCGCTCGTCATCGTGCTCGATCAGTTCCCCCGCAACATGTTCCGCGACACGCCGGAGGCTTTTGCCAGCGACGCGCAGGCGCGCGATGTTGCCCGCCGCGCCATCGAAAGCGGCACAGATCGCAGGATCGATCCCATCCTGCTCGAATTCCTCTATCTGCCCTTCATGCATTCCGAGCACCTGGCTGACCAGCTGCATTGCGTTGCGCTGTTTCAAAACACCGACAATGCCGTGAACCTGAAATATGCTCGCGAGCACGCCGACATCATCCGACGATTCGGCCGCTTTCCCCACCGCAATCGCCTGCTCGGCCGTGACACGACTGAGGAAGAGCAGGCCTTCCTCGACGGCGGCGGTTTTACGGGCTGATGACATCACGGTGAACGGCCGCTGCCTTCGCCGCTTCCGCCGCCGGCAATATTGTGCAGGCCCGCGCCACGGTCTAAAAAGCGGGATCGATATTCAGGGAGACTGATGATGGCGATCCAGACTGGCGACAAGCTGCCCGAGGCGAAATTCCGCGTGATGACGGCGGAAGGTCCGCAGGTGAAGACCACCGACGATATCTTCAAGGGCAAGAAGGTGGCGCTGTTCGCGGTGCCCGGCGCCTATACCGGCACCTGCCACAAGATGCATCTGCCGAGCATCTTCCTCAACGCCTACGCCATGAAGGACAAGGGCGTCGACACCATCGCCATCGTCTCCGTCAACGACGCCTTCGTCATGAACGCCTGGAAGCGCGACACCGACCAGCGCGACGAGGCCATCTTCCTCGCCGACGGCAATGCCGATTTCACCAAGGCGATCGGCATGGAGCTGGACGCCTCCGCCAACGGCCTCGGCATCCGCTCCAAGCGCTATTCGATGCTGGTCGAGGACGGCGTGGTCAAGAAGCTGAACCTCGAGGCGATGCCCGGCAAGGTCGAGGTCTCCGGCGGCGATACGCTGCTGGGGCAGCTGTAAGGCACGACACTCTCGCGCCACTTGCACAACTGTCATCGCCCGCGAAGGCGGGCGATCCAGTACGCCGAGGCTTCTCGGCTCGATCACAGCCGTCTCTGGAATACTGGATCGCCCGGTCAAGCCGGGCGATGACACCGGAGAGCTTGGCGACGTCCGAGACGACGGCGTCGTCTACTCCCTCACCCTCTGCTGCAACCGCGCCATCGCGATCCCGTCTCGCGCGAGCTGATCGGCGCGCTCATTCTCCGGGTGCCCAGCATGGCCCTTGACCCAGTGCCAGCGGACTTCGTGCTGCTTCAGCGCGGCATCGAGACGCTGCCATAGCTCGACATTCTTCACCGGCTTCTTGTCGGCGGTGCGCCAGCCGTTGCGCTTCCAACCGAAGATCCACCCCGTGATGCCCTGACGGACATATTGACTGTCGGTGTAGAGATCGACCGTGCACGGCTTCTTCAGCGCTTCGAGCGCGGAGATCGCCGCCATCAACTCCATCTGGTTGTTGGTGGTGTGGCGCTCGCCGCCGTTCAGCTCCTTCTCCTTGTCGCCGAACTTCAGGATCGCGCCCCAGCCGCCCGGCCCGGGATTTCCCGAGCAGGCGCCGTCGGTATAGATCGTGACATTGGGAAGCTCGCTCACGCCACCAGTCCTGAGGGCATCAGCCCATAGTCGCGAACGCTCGTCACGCTCTGATGAAAGCGCAGCTTGCGGACATATTCCAGCGGATCCTTAGGCTTCACCAGTGCGCCCGGCGGCACGTTGAGCCAGTCGACTAGCCGCGTCAGCAGGAAACGGATCGCAGCGCCGCGCGCCAGCAGCGGCAGCGCAGCCTCTTCCGCCTCGGAGAGCTTTCGTACCCGGCCATAGGCATTGAGGAAGGCGCGCGCCTTGGTGACGTTGAAGGAATGATCCGGCTCGAAGCACCAGGCGTTGAGGCAGATCGCGATGTCATAGGCCAGCATGTCGTTGCAGGCGAAGGTGAAGTCGATGATCCCCGAGAGCCGGTCGCCGAGAAAGAAGACGTTGTCGTTGAAGAGGTCGGCGTGGATCACGCCCTCCGGCAGGTCGGTCGGCCAGACCCCGCTCGAGAGATGATCGAGCTCGGCGGCGAGAAAGGCGCGCAGGCCCGGCTGCACCTCGTCGGCACGGCTTGCGGCCGCATCGAACAGCGGCCGCCAGCCCGCGACCGAGAGCGCATTGGCGCGCTTGATCGCAAAATTGGCGCCAGCCAGGTGCATTTTCGCCAGCCCCTCGCCGACGCCGGCGCAATGGGCCACATTCGGCTTGCGCGGCCACACGCCTTCGAGAAAGGTGATGATTGCGGCGGGGCGGCCCGACAGCTCGCGCAGCGCCTCGCCGTCTCTTCCCTTCACCGGCAGCGGACAATTGACGCCGTGCTCGGCGAGATGCGTCATCAGCGCGAGGAAGTAGGGCAGGTCGTTCTTCGCCACGCGTTTCTCATAGAGCGTGAGGATGAACGATCCGGTCGTCGTATGCAGCAGGAAGTTGGAGTTTTCGACGCCCTCGGCGATGCCCTTGTAGGAGAGCAATTCGCCGAGATCGTATTGCTTCAGGAAATCCGCAAGCTCGTCGGCGGCAACGTCGGTGTAGACCGCCATGCAGATTTACTCTGCGGCGGCTTCGGGACGCACCGAGCGCGGCAGCGGGAAGAACTCGTTCTCTTCCGCGGCCGAGACCGTCTCCACATGCAGCGTGTAGCGCTCGGCGAACGCGTCCATGATCTCCTCGACGATCACTTCCGGCGCCGACGCGCCCGCAGTGATGCCGAGGCTCGTGATGTTGCCGAACTTGTCCCAATCGAGGTCGGTGGCGCGCTGCGCCAGCACCGCGATTCTGCAGCCCTCGCGCTCGGCGACCTCGCGCAGGCGCTGCGAGTTCGACGAATTCGGCGCGCCGACCACGATCAGGGCGTCCACCACCGGCGCCACCTTCTTCACCGCGAGCTGGCGGTTGGTGGTGGCGTAGCAGATGTCTTCCTTGTGCGGCCCGTTGATGTTCGGGAAGCGCTCCTTGAGCAGCGCCACGATCTCGGCGGTGTCGTCGATCGACAGTGTGGTCTGGGTCACGAAGGCGAGATTGTCAGGGTCCTTCGGCGTAATGGTCTTGGCGTCCTCGGCGGTCTCGATCAAGGTCACGGCGCCGACCGGAAGCTGGCCGAGGGTGCCGACCACTTCAGGATGATGCGAATGGCCGATCAGGAAGATCTCGCGGCCGCGCTTGAAGTGGATCGCGGCCTCGCGGTGCACCTTGGTCACCAGCGGGCAGGTCGCATCCAGCGAGAACAAATTGCGGGACTGGGCATCGGCCGGAACCGACTTCGGCACGCCATGGGCCGAGAACACCACCGGCGCGGTGGTGTTGTCAGGGATCTCGGCGAGCTCCTCGACGAAGATGGCGCCCTTCTTCTTCAACCCATCGACGACATACTTGTTGTGCACAATCTCATGGCGAACATAGACGGGGGCGCCGTATTTATCGAGCGCCCGTTCCACGGTGTCGATCGCCCGGACCACCCCGGCGCAGAAGCCGCGGGGAGAACAAAGCACGATCTTGAGGTCTGGTTTGGCTGACATTGAGCGATCTCGGGACCGAATCACCCGTTTCGCCTTCCGGCGGGGGCGGTCGATGGATGGAATTGGGCTTAAAACAGCTGCTTGGACCTTACAGCGACTTTAAAAGGAATTGGGCCCCCTTTCGGGCGCTGTCAAGGCACTATCTATAGCAGAACCATTGCGTGGCTACCCCCTCCGGGCTTATATAGCGCGAATTCCCTGTCATCGCTGATGACCACCGGTTTCGCCTCCAGAGGGGTGGGCGAAGCACAAAGGAGATTTGCCATGAGCAACGCACCTCTGATGCCCAAGGCGACCGCCGTCTGGCTGCTCGACAACACCGCGCTGACCTTCGACCAGGTCGCCGATTTCACCAAAATGCATCCCCTCGAAGTGCGCGCGATCGCCGACGGCGACGCTGCCCAGGGCATTAAGGGTATGGATCCCCTCTCCAACGGTCAGTTGACCCGCGAGGAGATCGAGAAAGGCGAGAAGAACCCGGACTACCGGCTTCGCCTCCAGGAGAGCAAGGTGGTGCTGCCGCCCCAGCCCAAGCGCAAAGGCCCGCGCTACACCCCGGTCTCACGCCGCCACGAGCGCCCGAGCGCCATCCTCTGGCTGCTGCGCAACCATCCGGAGCTGAAGGACGCCCAGATCATGCGCCTGGTCGGCACCACCAAGAGCACGATCGCGAGCGTGCGCGACCGCACCCACTGGAACACGTCGTCCCTGACCCCGATCGACCCCGTCACCCTCGGCCTCTGCTCGCAGATCGAACTCGATTTCGAGGTGCAGCGCGCCGCCAAGGAAAAGCCGATCGACGCAGCCTATGGCGGCGCCACCCTGCTGCCGGCCTCCGAGACCACCAAGAAGGACGAGTACGAGCCCGCGGAGAAGTCCAGCGACGACCTCAATGTCGACGCCGTATTCGCCAAGCTGAAGACGCTCGGCGGCAAGAAGCAGGAGGACGAGGAGGAGTAGGCTTGCTTCCCTGCACCGCATCCGGTTCGAACGCGGCGGATCGCTCCGCCGCGTTTTTGTTTGCGGCCGGGAACTTTCGCGACACCGCTCCCGGAACGATGCGGCTGACGTCGCATTGTTTCCAGCGCGGAGGATGAGCGATGCGGGACGAAAACCATTTTGCGTTGATGCTGGGGCGCGCTGTCCTGGCAGCGTGGGGCGACATGCCCCGGGATATCCAGGAAGCCCTGTTCGAGATTGCCCTGACGGACCGCCCTGGCGATCGCGACGATTTGGCGAAGCTGCTGCATGAGCGGCATCCGCGGACGGCGCACGCGGGATAGCCGCTTCTCACCCCTCATCTTATCGCATTCGCTGGTGAGACGATGCCAAGCACCGTCAATGTCAGGCCCCGGCGATGACGATCCCATAACAATCAAACGGAAACTACACCGCGGCGCCGGGGCCCTACCCGGCGCCGCGAAACGCCGTCAGAACTTGTAGGTGACGCCCGCGCCGACCAGCCACGGGTCGATATGCGCAGTGCCGGTGACGGGCAGGCCAGAGACGGTCGCCGAGTAGTCCGGCCGCAGCCAGAGCTTCTTCACGTCGACGTTGAGACCCCAGTGCCGGTCGAGCATGTAGTCGAAGCCGAACTGCACCGCCCCACCCCAGGCATTGCTGACGTGCAGGCGTGTGGTGGTGGCGACGATCGCGGGCGGCCCGACGATCGCGGCCGGCGTGTTGGCGGCCGAATTGTTGAAGAACACGGTGTAGTTCATACCGGCGCCGATATACGGCTTGAACGCGCCGAAATTGTCGAAGTGATATTGCAGCGTCAGCGTCGGCGGCAGCAGCGTGGTCTTGCCGATCGGCAGGTTCGCGAGCGAGCCGGTGCCGCTGATCGAATGCCTGGTCACACCGAGAATCAGCTCGGCCGCGATGTTGCTGGTGAAGAAATAGCTGATGTCGAGCTCTGGCACGGCCTGGTCGCTGATCGAGAGGCCCGAATTCGGCGACGACAGCGACGGCACGCCCGCAACATTGACAGTGCTGCCGCCCGCGTCCGGCAACACGCCAAGCACGCGCAGGCGCACCATCCAGGGATTGAAGCTTTCTACCTGTGGCGGCGCCTTCTTGTAGACCGGCAGATCGGCGGCCTGCACTGAGGCAGAAGTCACCGCGAGCATCGCGCCAATCGCTGCGAGCCGTGCCAAGTTTCTTATCGTTCCGTCCATCTTCATTCCCCTTCAGTATCTCTCGCGCGTCGTTGCGCGATACGAGCGTCAGAGCAGAAAGGAGATGATGAAGGATTTGACGCCGATCAAATCAGGACAGGCCGCCTGCGATTTGGTCGCGGCGTGGCAGATGTGTCACGGGAAACGTGAATGCGGGCAAGCGGCGCGGCATGATAATTCCGCGCCAGCGTTCACGGCCGTTCCGGATGGTTCAGCATATATTCGCCGAGATCGCGCTGACGGCGGTCGGCGCGCGCGGTGGCCGCATTGCGCTGGACGTCGCGGTCCTTGCGGCAGGCCACGTATTCCGGCGAGCCCTGCGCATAGCCGCGGCTCTGACAGACCGCGTCGTCGTCGTCGCCGCCCACCGCCACCGGCGTCTGGTAACGCGCAGAGCAGGCGGAGAGAGCGATGGCGAGAGCTAAGGCTGCAAGCAGACGCGACGTGGCGGCAAGTGGCATACGAGGTCCCCTATTGGCCGGCACTGTTTAGCGCGGAATGCGGAGAATGTAAGTCCTTGGATAGCGTCCCATCTCGCTGTCATTCCCCGCGATCCGGCTACGCCAAGGCTTCGCCGGGGTTGAGGTCCAGGGGGCGCCGAAGCTTTAGCGTAGGCGGCAGGCGGGGAATCCAGTACGCCGCGGCATCTCGGCTCTGGCATCGCCGCCTCTGGAATACTGGATCACCCGCTTTCGCGGGTGATGACAGCGGAAGTTTGGTGAAGCGGTACGCACCCACTGGCAGGATAGCTCGCCTCACACCCTCCCCTTCAGCGCCGCGCCGATCTCGTCGAGCACCTTGGGATCCTCGATCGTCGCCGGCATGGTCCAAGCTTCGCCGTCGGCGATCTTCTTGATGGTGCCGCGCAGGATCTTTCCGGAGCGCGTCTTGGGCAGGCGGCCGACGGTGACCGCGAGCTTGAAGGCGGCGACCGGGCCGAGCTTGTCGCGCACCAGCGCGATGATCTCCTTCTCGATCTCGGCGGGCGCACGCGTCACGCCCGCTTTCAGCACCAGGAAGCCGCAGGGCACCTCGCCCTTGATCGCGTCCTTGACGCCGAGCACCGCACATTCGGCCACATCCGGATGCGAGGCCAGGATCTCCTCCATGCCGCCGGTGGAGAGGCGATGGCCGGCGACGTTGATGATGTCGTCGGTGCGCCCCATGACGAAGACATAGCCGTCCTCGTCCTTGTAGCCGGCGTCCGAGGTTTTGTAATAGCCGGGAAATTCGCTCAAGTAGGATTCCTTGAAGCGCTCGTCCTGATTCCACAGCGTCGGCAGGCAGCCCGGCGGCATCGGCAGCTTGATGACGATCGAGCCCATGGTGTTGGGGCCGACTGGCTTTGCCGCTTCGTCGACGATGTCGACTTGGTAGCCTGGCATCGGCACCGTCGGCGAGCCGTGCTTCACCGGCAGCATGCCGAGGCCGACCGGATTGCCGGCGATGCACCAGCCGGTCTCGGTCTGCCACCAATGATCGATCACCGGCACCTTCAGCTGCTGCTCCGCCCATTCCACCGTCGGCGGATCGGCGCGCTCGCCGGCGAGGAACAGCGTGCGGAATTTCGAAAGGTCATATTGCCGGATGAATTTTCCTTCGGGATCCTCCTTGCGGATCGCGCGGAACGCGGTTGGCGCCGTGAAGAAGGCGACCGCCTTGTGCTCAGAGATCACGCGCCAGAATGCGCCGGCATCGGGCGTGCCGACCGGCTTGCCCTCATACATGATCGAGGTCGCGCCGTGGATCAGCGGCCCGTAGACGATGTAGCTGTGGCCGACCACCCAGCCGATGTCCGAGCCGCACCACCAGACCTCGCCCGGCTTGACCCCATAAAGATTGAACATCGACCAATTCACCGCGACGAGGTGACCGCCATTGTCGCGCACCACGCCCTTGGGGATGCCTGTGGTGCCTGACGTATAAAGGATGTACAGCGGATCGGTGGCCGCGACCGGCACACAAGGGGCTTTCTTGCCGTCGTTCATCGCCTTGCGGCGCAGGCTCGCCCAATCATAGTCACGGCCGGGCGTGAGGTCGCAGGTGTGCTGCGGACGTTGCAGCACGATACAGGCCTTCGGCTTCGTGCTCGCGAGCTTGATTGCCTCGTCGAGCAGCGGCTTGTACTGCACGATGCGGCCGGGTTCGATGCCGCAGCTCGCGGAGAGAATGAGTTTCGGCTGGGCGTCGTCGATGCGGGTGGCGAGCTCCTTGGCGGCAAAGCCGCCGAACACCACGGAATGCACCGCGCCGATGCGCGCGCAGGCGAGCATTGCGACCACCGCCTCCGGCACCATCGGCATATAGAGGATGACGCGTTCGCCCTTGGCGACACCAAAATCCCGCATGATCGCGGCAAGCGCCTGCACCTCGCTCAAGAGCTCGGCGTAGGTGAATTTGGTGACGCTGCCCGTCAGCGGCGAATCATGGATCAGCGCGACCTGGTCGGCGCGGCCGCGTTCGACATGGCGGTCGAGCGCATTGTAGCAGGTGTTGACCACGCCGCCGGCGAACCAGCGGCCGTAGGTTCCTTGCGTGGAATCGAAGATGGCCTTCGGCGGCTCGATCCAGTCGATCTCCTTGGCCGCCTCGGCCCAGAAGCCCTCGGGGTCCGCCAGCGAGCGCGCGTGGACCTCGTGATAGAGACTCTTGCCCTGGACGTTCATTCCCGCGCTCCCGCTCCCTTTATGGCCTGGCCCTGACCCTTGTGGCAGGACAGGCGTCCCGCCATGACCAGGATCAAGTACCGGCCTTGTTTGAGGGCTATTTTCCCGGGAACGGGCCGCGGTTCAAGCCGAAAAGGATGACGTCCTTCCCCCTCTCCCCGCTTGCGGGGATAGGGTCGGGGTGGGGACGGCGGCAGTTGGACTCGCGGAGAGTCCCCCCTCACCCGGAATCCGCGCTTTCAGCGCGCATTCCGGCCTCTCCCCGCAGGCGGGGAGAGGCGAGAACCCGACTACCCCTCCATCGCATTCAGCTTCTGCAATCTCTCCTGCATGACCTTTTTCAGATCATAGCCGGGGCGGCGGAAGCTCGCATCGCGCGTGGCGAGGAAATCACGCTGGGACTTGCGCAGGCCATCCGCCGAGCGCTTGCTCGCGGATTTCAGCACCCGCTCGTAGGCCTCGGCGATCTGGCGGTCGAGCACGCCGAGCTGCGGATCGGCGCAGATCACCTTCTCGACCTCGCGCTTGGCGGAGGCGCAGTCGAACGACGGTTCGCTGGGAGCGGCGTTCAGCACACTGCGCGGCTCGCCGCCGAATTTTGCGATCTCTGCGATCATCGCGCGGCGGCCGTTGAGCGCGTTCTCATTGGCGGGATCGAGCCGCAACGCCGCCTCGTAGTCGGCCAGCGCCTTCTTGCGCTCGCCCATCTTCTTGTAGAGCACGGCGCGGTTGTTGTAGGTCTTGGCAAAATTCGGATCGAGTTTCAGCGCGTCGTTGTAGTCCGACAGCGCAGCACCGAGCTCGCCCTTGAACTGGTAGGAGTCACCGCGGTTGGTCAGGAAGTTCACCCGCTGCTCGAGACGGATCGCCTGATCGTAATCGGCGATCGCCTTGTCGTACTCCTTCATCGCGGCATAGGTGAGACCGCGGTTGTCGAAATACTCCGGCACCTTTGGATCGAGCCGGATCGCCTCGCTGTCGTCTGCGATCGCCTTGTCGAGCTCGCCGAGCTTCTTGTAGGCGGCGCCGCGGTTGGTGTAACTGCGCGCCCGGCTCGGATCGAGGCGCAGCGCCTCGTTGAGGTCAGCGACGGCCTTGTCGTAGTCGCCGCGCAGATAGAAGGTCGCGCCGCGGTCGGACCAGGCCTGGGCGAAATCCGTCTTCAGCTTGATGGCCTGATCGTAGTCTGCAATGGCGCGGTCGAGGCGATGCTGGTTGGTGTAGACGACGCCGCGCGACTCGTAAGCCTCCGCATCCTGCGGATCGAGCTCGATCGCCTTGGTGAGATCCGTCCCGGCCCGATTGAGGTCACCGCCGGCCTCGCGCAAGAGGTTGCCGCGCACGCGCCAGGCCTTTGCGTTCTTGCCGTCGAGCGCGATGGCGCGGTCCAGATCGCGCAGCGCCTGCGACTGGCCTCCGGAGGTTCGCGCATTCGCTTCGGCGCGAGCGACGAGCGCCATGGAGCGTTCAGACGCCGGATTTGCGCTCTGGTCGATGATGGCGCTGCACGCGGGGATCAGGTCCGCGGGAATAGCCTTGCTGCCCGGCACGCAATCGATGCCGGCGGCGGCTGGAGCGACGAGGGCTAGGCTCATTGCCGCGCCGAGGAAGGACGCGCGCAGCGAAATTTTGGCAAACGAGGGCGTTTGCGCGGGATAAGGCGTGCCGCACATGGCATAGGGCTCCGTGACGTCGGGTTCTCACCGTTGTCGCGGCTGGCGAGGGATGGGTTCAATGAGGGCCGTCAGGGGAGCACTGGCGCTTCTCTCCCGCGCCCCGCTTGCGGGGAGAGGCGAAGGGCTCAATATCCGTCCACCCCGTTCAGCCGCTGCAACCGCTCCTGCATCGCCTTCTTCAGGTCGTACCCAGGCCGGCCGTACCCGGCATTTCGGCGGGCAATGAAGTCGTCCTGCTCGCGCTGGAGCGCCTTGGCTTCGCCCGCATTGCGCGCCTCGCGGATCGCGCGGGCATTCGATGCAAAGATCTCCCGGTCGAGATCGGCGAGCTCGCGATTGCCGCAGATCGCCCTTTCCACGGCAAGACGCGCCCGCGCGCAGTTGAAGCTGGGCTTGCCGGCGACCGCCATCTGCGCCCCGATCCGCTCGAGCTCGCGCGCCATCGCCTTGTGATTGGCCTTGGCCTTCTCGTGGTTGGGATCGATTCTGAGCGCCGCGCCGAAATCCTGCACCGCCTTGGGCTTGTCGCCCTTCTTCAGCCAGAGCTCGCCGCGCGCGTTGAAGATGTCCGCGAGGGTGGGATCGAGCAGAAGTGCACGGCTGTCGTCGGCGATCGCGCGGTCGACCTGGTCGTGACGCGCATAGAGCGCGCCGCGCGCGATCAACGCCTTGATCAGATCTTCCTTCGCGGTCTTCTCATTGTCGATCACTGCCGCGCAGGCCGTGACGGCCTTGTCCATGTCATCGGCCGCGGTCGCCGCAAGGCATGGTGCGACGTCGACCTGCGGCACCGCGACCGGCTCGCCGCCCGTCGCGGCATGGGCCGCGGCGAGCGAGAGCGCGCAGAGCAGCCCGGCGCCTGACAATTGAATGAGAAAAGAACGCATGCTCGTTACAGTCGGAAGTCTTGCCCTGAGGCTTGTCCTCAGCCTTGTAGTCGGCCTTGCCTTCAATCTTGCCTTGCCGCCCCACTATCCATCATTACGGCCGGATTGGTGCTAGCTTGTGGTGTCGCTCAAATCGGTTTCGGGGATCATCGTGCCGACATTCGAATGGATCATCGTGCTTCTGCTCGGCGCCGTTGGCTTATCGGCGCTGGCGCGGCGGATCAAGGTCCCCTACCCGACCTTCCTCGCCATCGGCGGCGCGCTGATCGCCTTCGTGCCGTCGAGCCCGTCCTGGACGCTGGAGCCGGACCTGGCTTTGGCGCTTTTTGTCGCACCGGTGCTGCTCGATGCCGCCTTCGACACCTCGCTGCGCGATCTGCGCAACAATTGGGTTCCGGTCTCGACCCTGGTCGTCGCCGCGGTCGGCCTCACCACGGTTGGCGTGGCCTATGTCGCGCACCGGCTGATGCCCGACATGCCCTGGGCCGCAGCGGTCGCGCTTGGAGCCATCGTGGCACCGCCGGACGCCGCCGCCGCGGTCGCGATCCTGAGCCAGGTGAAGCTGCCCCACCGCATGGTCAAGGTCTTGGAGGGCGAGAGCCTGCTCAACGACGCGACCGCGCTACTGATCTATCGCATCGCGGTCGGCGCGGTCGCCACCGAGCACCTGACGTGGAGCCAGGTCGCGCCGACCATGGCACTGGCGCTGGTCGGCAGCGTCATTGCCGGCCTGCTCGCAGGACGCATCATTCCGCTGTTCATGGAGCGGGTGACAGAGGCGCCGAGCGCCATCATCGTGCAGTTCGCCACCACCTTCCTGGTGTGGATCGCCGCCGAGCATCTCGGCCTCTCCGGCATCCTTACCATCGTGGTTTACGCCATCACCGTCGCGCGCACGGCGCCGGCGCGCATCCCGGCGCGGCTGCGGGTGCCGTCCTATGCGGTCTGGGAGACGACAGTGTTCGTGCTCAACGTGCTCGCCTTCATGCTGATCGGCATGCAGATGCGGCCGATCTGGACGCGGCTCGATGCCGACGTGCGTTGGGAATATTGCGTCGCCGCCGCCTGGATCCTGCTCACCGTGGTGCTGGTCCGGCTGCTATGGGTGACGTTCTACCGCACGACGCTGCGCGTGCTGGTCGCCCACGGCATCTATCATCCGAAGGATCCAAAACAGGTCGCCTCGGCCAAGGGCGGTCTCATCATCTCCTGGTGCGGCATGCGCGGCCTCGTCACGCTCGCCACCGCTTTTGCCCTGCCGGAGAACTTTCCCTACCGCGACTTCATCGTCTTCATCGCCTTTGCTGTGGTGCTGGGTTCGCTGGTGATCCAGGGCTTGACGCTGCGGCCGCTGATCCTCGCCTTCGGCCTCAAGGACGACGATCCCGTCGGCGTCGAGGTCGCGCGTGGACGCGCCATCGCCTATCGCGCCGCGCTCGACGCCATCGAGAGCGATCCGTCGGAGGAAGCGGAAATCCTCAGGCTCGAATATCGCGCCATCCTGATGCAGGCCGAGACCGATCCGAACGGCGGCATCGCCAATGGCGAATTGCCCGCCGATCCCCTGCGCCGCCGCGCCATCGAGGCCGCGCGCAAATCGATCTTCGATCTGCGCGCCACCGAAGTGATCGGCGACGACGCCTTCCACAAACTCGAGGAAGAGCTCGATCGCGCCGAATTGAGCGCGGGGGGATAGGCCAAATCGGCCGTCGTCCCGGACAAGCGAAGCTCCAGACAACGCGCAGCGTTGACGGGAGCGGAGCGCCGATCCGGGACCCATAACCACAGGATGTGGTTTGACGAAGACTTGGAGTTGCCAGCTCGTGCGGTAACTCAACCCTATGGTTATGGGTCCCGGATCTGCGCGCGCTTGAGGGCGCGCTTGTCCGGGACGACAGCGGAGGGTGAACGGCAGGCGTTTGAACCAAACCGCTCCTTCCCAGACTCATTCCAGATGACGACCCTGATCGACGACCGTCGTGTCCGCGCGCGAGATGCGTCGCCTGCACGATATTTTTATCTCCACATGGCGCTGGCTTGCGCCGCCACCGCGTTTCTGGGCTTTGCACCGACCTATTGGGTGCCACTCGCCAACCGGACGTTTTCCGCAAGCCCGGTCATCCATTTTCACGGACTCTTGTTCTTCACCTGGTCGCTCTATTTCGTGCTCCAGACCTGGCTCGCAGCGTCCGGCCGCGTGGTCAATCACCGCTCGCTCGGCATCGCCGGTGTGTCGCTGGCGACCGCGATGACGATCTTCGGCTTCCTCGCCTCCGTGCATGTGATGCAGCATTCCGCGGCGCTCGGGCAGAAGGAGGCCGGCATCGCGTTCTCGATCGTGCCGATGAGCGGGATCGCGTTCTTCGCGGTGGTGTTCGTGCTCGCGATCATGAACACGCGCAGGCCCGAGATTCACAAGCGCTTGATGCTGCTCGCGGCGGTCTCGATTCTGGATGCCGCGATCGCGCGCTGGTTCCTCACCTTCCTTGCCCCTCCCGGACCGCCGGGCCCGCCGCCGGTGCCCGTCACCATCGCGCCGGCTGTCGTCGCCTCGCTTCTGCTCGTCGTCGCCATGGTGCGCGACTGGCGCACCGAGGGCCGCGTCCACCCGGTCTACATCTACGGCACGCTCGCGCTGCTGGTGGTGAAGGTGCTGAACTGGCCGGTCAGCGAGACGGCGGCCTGGCATGCATTTGCCGGCGGGATATTAGCGCTGGCGCAGTAGACGGCAGCCAAATATTCAGCGTCGTCCCGGCCTAGTGCGCAATTGCGCACTAGGCCGGGACGACGGCGGAGGTTGAGGCTACGCCCCCGCCTTGCAGGTGATCCCGCCGTCCACCACGAGTTCGATCCCCGTCACGTATTTCGACTCGTCCGACGCCAGGAACAGTGCGGCGTTGGCGACGTCGAAGGCGTCGCCCATGTGGCCCATCGGCACTTGCGCGTCACGCGCGCGCCACATCGCCTCGACGTCACCCTTGGCATAGCTCGCGGCGAGGCCGGCAGAGTGCTCGACCATCGGCGTCTTCATCAGGCCCGGCAGGATCGCATTGACCCGCACATGGTGGCGCGCGAACTCGATCGCAGTGGTGCGCGTCATCTGGTTCATTGCCGCCTTCGAGGTACCGTAGGTGACGTAGGAGATGCCCATGTGGCGGATCGAGGCGATCGAGGAGATGTTGATGATCGAGCCGCCGCCCTGTTTCACCATGACGGGAATGACGTGCTTCATGGCGAAATAGGCGCTCTTGAGGTTGACGCTGAAGACGCGATCCCAGCTCTCCTCGGTCACCTCGACCACGCTGCCCATCTCGGCGATGCCGACATTGTTGTCGAGCACGTCGATGCGGCCATGGGCCTTCAGGCACGCCGCCACCATCGCCTCGATCTCGGCAGACCGCGAGACGTCGGCCGTGAACGCCGTCGCCTTGCCGCCTTCGTCATTGATGATCTTCGCAGTCTCCTCGGCGGCCGCGCCGTTGCGATCGACGCAAAACACCTGCGCGCCCTCGCGCGCAAAGGTCACTGCGGTCGCCTTGCCGTTGCCCCAGCCGGGTCCAATCGAGCCGGCCCCCACCACCATCGCAACCTTGCCCTTGAGCCGATCCATCGTGATCTCCCTTATTTCTCTTGTTGTTTGCAGATGCTCATTTTGGTGACGTTATCACCGATCGGATGCCCCACAATCTCCGACAACGTCCGGCACCGCCCGTCATCGCACAACCGCCACTCCCCCGCCGCGCCGGAATTGCCGAGCACCACCTCCTGCATCGGCGCGCGGTCCGGCCGCCACTGAAACCAGCCGCCAATCAGCCGCGCCTCGGGTGGAGGCTCCATGCCGGGGCCGGTGCCCTTGACGCGGGCCTGCACCAATTCGAGGCCGGCGGGCGTGACCCGCCAATCTTCCTGCCAATCGACCTTCGCGATCGAATGGGTCCACACCAGCGTGAAGGCGGACAGCGCCAGCGCCTTCACACCGCCTGCCGTTGCGAAGCAGAGGCTCACATCGCCTCGACCGTTACAGGCGGACGCTGCCGCCATTGCCACAGCACGAGCGCCGCGGAGAGCACGAAGCCGGCAGTGTCGCTGAACGGGAAGTCGCCGAGCAGGCAGAACGCGGCGCCGAGCGCGACTAGCCGCTCGATCAGCGTCAACCGCGTAAACAGGAAGCCGATCGCGACCATGCCGAACAGCGCGATCGCCACCAGCGCCTTCAGGCTCGCGAGCGCGACCGCGCCGTAAAAGCCGAGCTTGGCTGCCATGGGATCGCCGGCTTGCAGCATCAGGGCCGGCGAATAGACGAAGATGAAGGGGATGACGTAGCCGGCGAGCGCGATGCGCATCGCCTCCCAGCCGATCTTGTCCGGGTTCTCCTTCGCGATCGGCGCCGCCGCAAGCGCAGCCAGCGCCACCGGCGGCGAGAGGTCGGCCATGATGCCGTAGTAGAACGCGAACATGTGGCTCGCGATCAGGGGCACGCCGAGCTTGGCAAGCGCCGGCGCGGCGAGCGCGGCGGTGATGATGTAGGTCGGGATGGTCGGGATGCCGGTGCCGAGCAGGATCGACAGCAACATGGTCATGATCAGCGCCAAAAACAGGCTCTTTTCGCCGAGACCGATCACCCAACCGCCGAAGATGGTGCCGACACCGGTCTGCGACATCATGCCGATGATGACGCCGACGATGGCGCAGGCCATGCCGACGGTGATGGCGGATTTGGCGCTCTCAGCGAGCGCATCGCGGCAGGCGCGCAACGCCGCAAAACCGCCGCGCACGAAGGCGGTGATCACGATCAGCCCGACCACGACACAAGCAACCGGCACGATCTGAAGCCCGTCCCGCGAGAGCGCGGCGACGACGAGCGCGAGGCCGATCCAGAAGATGTAGCGGATGACCGTCGCGGACACGCCGGCCGTGATGCTGGTGCCAAGGATCAGCGCCACCGTCAGCGCAAGGCCCATGCTGCCGGCATAGAGCGGCGTAAAGCCTTCGAACAGCATGTAGACGAGGGCGGCGAGCGGCAGTACGAGGTACCAGCGCGTCACCAGCGCCTTCCAGGCGCTCGGGATCTCGGAGCGCTTCATGCCGACGAGGCCATGCTTGCCGGCTTCGAGGTGCACCATCCAGAAAGCTGATGCGAAATAGAGGATCGCAGGAATCGCCGCAGCCTTGACGATCTCCGAATATTGCACGCCGAGCGTCTCGGCCATGATGAAGGCGACCGCGCCCATCACCGGCGGCATGATCTGTCCACCCATCGAGGCCGTCGCCTCGACGCCGGCGGCAAACGCGCGGCGGTAACCGAACCTGATCATCAAGGGAATGGTGAACTGGCCGACGGTGACGACGTTGGCAACGCCCGAGCCGGAAATCGTGCCCATCATGCCCGAGGCGAACACCGCGACCTTGGCAGGACCGCCACGGGTGCGGCCGAACAGGCCGAGCGAGACGTCGGTGAACAGCTGGATCATGCCGGCGCGCTCCAGGAACGAGCCGAACAGGATGAACAGGAAGATGTACGTCGCCGAGACGTAGATCGGCACGCCGTAGAAGCCCTCGGTGCCGAACGACAGATGCGTGACGATCTGATCGAAATCATAGCCGCGATGGTTGAGCGGCGACGGCAGGTATTGGCCGAAGAACCAGTAGACGAGACACGCGCCGCACATCAGCGGCAGTGCCGCGCCCATCAGCCGCCGCGTGCCCTCGAAGATCAGCACGGCGAGCAGCGTGCCGACCACGAGGTCGAGCCGGGTCGGATCGCCGTCGCGGGCAATCAGATCGGCATAGAAGATCCACTGATAGAGGCCGCAGAAGAAACCCGCGCCGCCGATCACCCATCCGAGCGCACGGCCGAAATTGCTCTTCGCCGTGAAATTGGCGATCAGGCCGAAGGTGAGCAGAACCAGGAAGCCGACATGGACGCCGCGCACCACCTGGCTCGGCAAATAGTTGAAGGCGGCGACATAGAGCTGGAAGGTCGCAAACGCGATGCCGATCCAGTAGGCGAGATGGCCCCACCAGCCCGGACCAAAGCCTTCCGGAAAGCCGTGCTCGAAATTGTCGAACTCGACCTTGATGGGCGCAGCTTCGGTGCCCTCTGCCTTTTCCAGCATCTCATTCGTCCTCAGCCTGTCCATGCCGGATAGCATTGGCACGTGGCTCCAAAAACGTCATGCCCGGGATTGTCCCGCCTGCGGGGCCGAAGCCCCTTCGGCGGGGCGAAGGCCCGGGCATTCGCGATAATCCTCTCCGTCATTCCGGGGCGATGTGACGGGACCGCGTAGCGCGGCCCGGAGCATCGAACCCGGAGTGACAACGGAGGGAGGCTACTTGATCAGCCCCTTTTCCTTGTAATAGCGGATCGCGCCGGGGTGCAGCGGAACCGGGCTCCCGGCGGCCGCAGTCTCGAGCTTGATCTCCTTGCCGGCCGCATGCGCGTTGGCGAGCTCGGGGAGCGACTCGTAGACCAGTTTTGTCATCTGATAGGCGAGATCGTCAGATACAGCGGAACTCGTGACGAGATAATTGACCACGGCAGCCGTCGGCACGTCCTTGTCCTGCCCAGTATAGGTGTTGGCTGGAATGATCGCGGAGATGAAGGGCGGGCCGATCTTGTCGACGGTCTCCTTCGGCACCGACACCACCGTGATCGGGCTCGAGGTCGACAGGTCCTTCAGCGAAGCGACACCGAGGCCGGCCGATTGCAGCGTCGCGGCGAGCTGGCGGTTCTTCATGAGATCGACGGATTCGGCGAAGGGCAGATATTCGACCTTGCCGAGATCCTTGTAGCTCATGCCGGCCGCCGCGAGGATCGCGCGGGAATTCAGCTCGGTGCCCGACTTCGGCGCCCCGACCGACAGGCTCTTGCCCTTGAGGTCGGCGAGCGTCTTGATGCCGGACTCAGCGGTCGCGACGATCTGGATGTAGTTCGGGTAGATCGCACCGATCGTGCGGAGCTTGTCGAGCTTGGTCTTGAAGCCCGCCTCCTCCTCGCCATTCCAGGCCGCTTTCAGCGAGTCACCCAGCGTGAACGCCAGTTCGCCGCGGCCCTGCTGCAGCAGGATGAGGTTCTCGACCGACGCCTTGGTGGCCTGCACCTGCGTCTTCACGTTCGGAATCTTGTCGCCGTAGATCTTCCCGATCGCGACCCCGAGCGGATAGTAGACGCCGGAGGTGCCGCCGGTCAGCACGTTGATGAAGGATTGCGCATGTGCGCAAGGCGCCGACGCCGCCAGAGCAAGAGCCGCGGCCACGCCGAAGAACGTCCGTTTCATGGTTGTTGTACTCCCCAAACCGGCGGCGAAATTGGCCGGATGAGGGCAGCGGGTCAACCCATCCAAAAGGCAAAACAGGACTGCGGTAAATGGCCGTTCCGGCTGGATTTTTGGGAACCCGGCGGTGCGACGAGGTGGCGCAGCAGAACGAACCGAGATGAGTTTCAATCACTCGCGCGGCAGGCTCGCTCACCTCTCCCGCTTGCGGGAGAGGTCGCGCCGAAGGCGCGGGTGAGGGCTTTCTCCTCTAGGGGATTGTCCCGTTGTGGAAACACCCTCTCCCCAACCCTCCCCCGCAGGCGGGGGAGGGAGCGCACCATCACTGGCAAGCCCTCACTGGAACGTCATGTCCAGGCATTTGGAGATGTCGGAGCCGAGGCCTGAGGAGATGATGATACAACCGCGCACCTTTTGCGCGCTGACGTCGGTGGCCCAGACCGAATAGCCGCCGGGGCCGAAGAACGAGTTGGTGTTCGGCGGCTCGGTCTCGGTGGCGTCGAAGTCGTATTTGCCGTCGGTCTCGAAGATGCGCGGCTTCTTGGTGCAGCCGCCGTCGGTCTGCACGTTGATGACTTCCTTGTTGTCGCGAGTCAGCGCGAGCGAGACCTGGCAGCGGAAATATTCCGAGGTCTTGGTGTTGAAGAGATAGGTGTAGGACTTGCAGGTGGCCGTGTTCAGCTTGCCGGGGGCAAGGCCGCGGCTGCACGAAATGCGCTGGTTGTGGCTGAGCTGGTAGTCATCGGCCCGCGCGGCCGGCGCCAGCGCCGTCAACGACAATGCAGCAGCCCAGCAAAGTTTGATCACATGGCGCATCCGAATCATCCCCACCAATAATTTTGTCGTGTTGCGTTCTAGCAGGCTGTTGAAGAAGTAGCCAATCGGCGGGCGATAAAAGGAATGTCGTCGCCGCCTTCGAGGCATATCTTACCTTCGAGCGAGCCATCGGCGAGCTCTTCTGCCCAACCACGGCCTTTTGCG